>ERZ1106915.704-NODE-704-length-41109-cov-11.386053_pt1 | contig 41109 bp, 38 predicted proteins | sample MGYA00403653_ERZ1106915 | MGnify/ENA primary metagenome ERZ1106915 (study PRJEB35170, sample SAMEA104062404) | human gut metagenome | biome: human gut; feature: human-associated habitat; material: faeces | place: Denmark | collected 2012-06-06 ... | reverse complement strand
TGTGTGGAGCTGACTGTCACTAATAGGTCGAGGGCTTAACCAAGACGGTTTAGGAAAAATACAGAAACGGATGATTCAATGTGCAGTTTTGAAGGTATATGAAGAGAGGAGAGCTGTGTTCCAGAGATGGGATACGGCTTTTTTTGTTTTATAAAAAATATTTTAATAAACTCAAAAATAAGTCCTGCACCGGTCACCCGGCGCAGGACTTATGAATGCTTATGAATTGTTATCGCTTGGGCGACTGCCGAGCGTTACGGTTACATCGTGCTCCTGATACGTTCCGTCCGTCAGAGACTGAACCGTCAGGGTGACTGTCGATCCGCTCTTATAGTAGGTGAGCATCTCTTTGAGTTCATCCATTGTGGTGACAGACTGACCGTCAAACTTGGTGATGATGTCCTTCTCCTTCAAATCGGAGGAAGCAGCAGCACCGTCATCGAGAATCTTGTAAACGTAGATGCCGACCGGCATTCCGTATGCTTTGGAAGCATTTGCATCGATGTTCGTTCCCTGAATACCGAGGAATCCCTGAGCACTCTCGTCGAGAGCCTCTCTTGTCTGCTTTGTCTTTAGGTTGTCGAGAATCTCACCGGCCTTGGAGATCGGGATTGCATAACCGACACCCTCGACTTCCGTGGATGCGGTTTTTGCCGCATTGATGCCGATGACATTTCCGTTCAGATCGATCAGAGCACCGCCACTGTTACCAGGGTTAATGGCAGCATCTGTCTGGATGTAAGTATGGCTGATTCCGTTGCTGTCGGAGATCTCACGGTTCAGTGCGCTGACATAACCGACGGTGACGGACTGACCGTAACCGAGAGCGTTGCCGATTGCGATGACCTGCTGACCTGCCTTGAGGTTGTCGGAATCGCCAAGAGTGGCAACTTTGATCTTGCTCAAGGTATCTGACGAAATATCACTCAGCTTAACTGCGATGACAGCAAGGTCAGTCGCGGAATCCGTTCCCTTGACTGCTGCACTTGCGGTATTATCATCGGAGAAGGTGACAGTCAGATCGCTTGCACCTGATACAACATGGTTGTTTGTCGCAATCAGCAGTTCACTGTCAGTCTTGTCAATGATGATTCCGGAACCACTGCTCTTTGCCTGATAGGTCTCCGGAAGACCGAAGATTCCGTACTGCTGAACCGTCATTGTATCGTTGATTGCTACGACCGACGGCATTGCCTGCTCCACGACATCGGAGACATCCATCACGGTATTGGAAACCGGTATCGAGGCTGCTCCATTTGTTGTGCTGTCGTTACTCTGACCAAGTGTTGTGGAGACAGCAGGGATTCTTGTATAGCGTTCCCCGATGTAGCTGACACCTGTCATCACACCGCCGGAGACAGCTCCGAACAGGACAGCTGCTGCGACGATTCCAGCTGTTTTTCTGGCGAGTTTCTTTGATGCCTTTGATGATTTGTGATTGTGGTTAGAACCGGAAGTTTGCTGAGACTCAGTCTCCTGAGAAGCAAACTTGGAAGACTTGCTCTCACCGAAGCCGGAGTTTGCAGAACTTGTGTGATCACTCATCAGATCTGGATTTTCTTTGTAATTGCTATATGTCTCATGGTTTTGATCTTCATATTCATCATGCTTGTTTTCGTCATACATATCAGTCACTCCTCTCAGAAAAATTTTTCTGTTACCGTTCATGTGTTGCCTATATTATTTACATTACATAATCGATAATCTTTTTTTCGCTTTCTGACTACCAATATAGTGAGGATATTTGATATAATTGTGATATAATTGTGGAGATTTTGTGTCTTCTAAATTTTGTATACTGAAAAGAAAAATATTATAAAAATTAGATGTGAGATTGGAAAACAGAAGGAGAACGAAATAGAAGATGAACATTCAGATTTTTGGAACAGGAAAATGTTTTGATACGAAGAAGGCGATGCGCTATTTTAAGGAGAGAAAGATTCCATTTCAGATGATTGATATGAAGGAGAAGGGACTCAGCAAGGGAGAGTATCAGCGCGTGCGTCAGGCGGTAGGCGGTTTAGATGCGATGCTTGATCCAAAGTGTAAGGATCAGGATACCTTAACGTTGATCAAATATCTTGCGGAGGAGGATCGCGACCAGAAAGTTCTCGAAAATCAGCAGGTGCTCAAAACTCCGATTGTGCGAAATGGAGCGCAGGCAACGGTCGGATATATGCCGGATGTCTGGAAGAACTGGAAATAAGGGATTTAGAAAATAAGAGACTGTAAAAGATTAAAGGAATTAGAGAAATGAGAGAAATTAGGAAATGAAAGGGATAAAAAAGGAGAAGAATATACGGCAATGATAATGGATAAAGACGGATGAAGATAAAGGAGGAAAGATAGTATGGCATTGTATGCGATGGGTGATTTTCACCTCGCTTTTTCAACTGGAAAGACAATGGAAGTGTTTGGAAAAGAATGGAAGGACTATGTCAATCGAATTGAGAAAAATTGCAGAAAATGTCTTCGTCCGGAAGACACGATTGTGATTACTGGAGATCACTCATGGGGGAGAAATCTTCCAGAATGCGAACAGGATCTCAAGTTTATAGAAAATCTTCCCGGGAGAAAGATTCTGCTTCGAGGAAATCATGATATGTTCTGGGACGCAAAGAAGACAGAAAAGTTGAACCAGATGTTTGCAGGGCGACTCCGATTTCTTCAGAATAATTTTGAGGTCTATGAGGATTACGCGCTTGTAGGCACCAAGGGATACTGCTATGAGGGGAAGGACAGCATTGAGCATTTTTATAAGATCCGGGATCGGGAAGCCGCAAGACTCCGATATTCGTTTGAACTTGCAAAAGCATCGGGGTACACGAAATTTTTGATGTTTCTTCACTATCCGCCGACGAGCATCGGGGAGCAGGAGAGCCCATTTACGCAGATGGCGGAGAAGTATGGAGCGGAGCAGGTGATTTACTCGCACTGTCATGGACAGGAGCGTTACGATGACAGCTTTAAGGGAATGGTCAATGGAATCGAGTATTCACTGGTGTCCTCGGATTATCTGAAGTTTCATCCGCAGAAAATTTTGCCGTAATGATGCGCAGTGATTCTGATTGGGAAATCTCAGCAGAGTTGGCCAGAATTACGTGCCAAATCATTGAGAATATCGATTTGAACTCAAAGGGGATGCCGAATGCATCCTCTTTTTTTTGTATGATAGGAAATTGCGTCCTATCATACAAAAAATGCTCCGCAAGAAGCGCACTCGGCGCAGGAGTAGATGGTTGCCGAAGCAACCGCGCCTCGGCGCGAGAATGTGCCAAGGCACATTCTTTTTTTCATACATTTTCATGCGCAAAACAGGCAAAAGAGAAGCCGAAACAGAAAGAAAAATGAATGAAAATGACGATACAGAAAGCAGAGTAAAAGAGGTGTCAAAGGACATTTCGACGAAATGAAAAAAAGTGCTTACGAAGACAGAAAATTTTCTGTATAATGGGGACTTGCAGTTTGAAATTGGAAGAGTTTTCAGACATAAGAAGCTGAAAAAAAGAATGAAACGGCAAGGAAACGAACCGAAAAAACAAAAGGCAACAGAGAAAAGAAAACGACAGAAAAGAAAGAAACAAAAAAGAGAAAAACGAAAGAAAAAAGGAGAAAAACGAGTATGCCACAGAATAAGAGAGAGAGTTTGATTTTTACTGTGATGATGTGTTGCACGATGGTGCTCTGGATGAGCATTTACAACGTGACGCTTCACATGGGAGCACTGAATTTGGAGACGATTAAGGAAGCATGGGTGGGATTTCCGATCGCCTGCATATTTGCAATGTGTCTCGACTGGTTTGTTGTGTCTGGATTTGCAAAGGGATTTGCCTTCCGTTTTCTGGTAAAACCGCAGGATAGCGGACTGAAGAAGGCAATCTGTGTATCTACCTGCATGGTTGTTCCGATGGTATTTTTCATGTCCCTGTACGGCGCATTAGAGGCATGCACCCATACTGGCGCTTGGAATCTTGTTCCGATCATCTGGCTGACAAACATCCCGAAGAACTTTATCATGGCACTTCCGTTCCAGCTGATCGTTGCAGGACCGCTGGTTCGCAAGGTATTCCGCAGTCTCTTCCCGGTAGGAACGGTACTGGCATAAGACAGCATAAGAAATAAGAAACGGGAATCATCACGTGCGATCATGTATCATTACATACAATTACGTATAATCGCATCATAAATATTGAGAAAAAGAAATCTCTTTCCGATATGATTTTGGATTCTGGAGACAGATAAACGATCAATCATATCGGGAGAGAGTTCTTTTTTTATTTGGAGTAGTGTTTTGGGTATGTTTCTACTTCTCCTGTGTATCTTCTGGCAGGTTCTGGTGAATCAGATTCAGCACAGAGCGTAAATCTTCGGCGTTGATCTGACCGGGAGCGGAAACCTTTCCGACTGCACCGAAGGTCAGAGCGGAACCGAAGACTTCCCCACAGAGACGGCTGATGAGACCCGTGCCTCCCATCGACATTGTGATGATCGGTTTTCTGGAAAAACGGGAAGCGTTTTCCGTAGCAGAGAGCAGGCGGATGACATCGCGTCTGGAAGTTGGCATGACAGCGATTTTCAGGATGTCAGCGCCCAGAAAATCCATTTTCTTGAAAATATTCAGGAGAGTTTGTTCAATCGGGGTCTCATGAAAATGATGATTCGATGCAATGACCGGAACTTCGTGTGCGTGTGCGTCCGCAATTATGTTCTGAACAATGTCATCACCGCTGAAGATTTCGACATCGATCAAGTCGACAAGACCGGAGGTGACGGCGCGGTGATTTAAGAGAATGTAATCCTCCATTGAGATTTCGCACTCTCCGCCCTCTTTCTTGGTGCGGAAGGTGAAGAGGAGAGGAGTGTCCGGGAGAATCTCGCGGAGGGTGTGAAGTGCCGTCTCCATCTCATTCTGATCGAGAATATTCTGGAAGTGGTCGACACGCCATTCCACGACGTCAGGGGAAACGTTCTTGATCGTTGTGGCAGACAAAGTGATCTCTTCTAAGGTAGTGCCTATAATCGGGACGCAGACTTTCGGAAGTCCCTCTCCGATTGTGATGTTGCGGACGGTAACAGATTTCTTCATAATTTAATAAATCCTTTCTAAATTTTTCTGAGGATGTTGAAAATCTCAAAAAATCTTTTTGAATGATGCTGTGAATGACTTTGACATACCGAAAAGATTGGAATTGCTGTTTCCATCATATCATGGAGACGGAGCGGGTGGCAAGCATTACTGGTATTACGGTGTTACGGGGATCACTATTCATGCGCATGTGCCAGGAACGAAGATTTTGAAAACGAAGAAAAATAAGTTGACATAAAGGATAAGTTCTCGTTATGATTATAAGATAAGGCAAAAAAGATAAAAGAATAGGGAAAGAAGGAATGAAGAGTTATGCCAGTTGGAATTTTGGTTAATGCGCTGTCGATTGTGGCAGGAGGTCTGATCGGTCTATTTGTGGAGGATCGACTCGATCTTGACTTTAAGGAAAATCTGAATATGATTTTCGGTGTCTGTGCGATGGGAATGGGAATCAGTTCGGTTATGCTGATGAGAAATATGCCGGCGGTCATCTTTTCCGTGGTAATCGGAACTGCAATTGGACTGATGATTCATTTAGGAGATAAGATTCAGAAGGGCGCAGGCATGATGCAGAATGTTGCATCAAAGATTGTGACGAATAAGAATACTTCTATTTCAGAGGAAGAGTTCATGACAACTCTGGTGACGGTGATTGTGCTGTTTTGTGCGAGCGGAACCGGAATCTATGGTTCGATTGTATCTGGAATGACCGGAGATCACAGTATTCTGATTGCAAAGTCGGTGCTGGATCTGTTCACGGCAATGATTTTTGCATGCATGCTTGGTGGAGTGGTGTCTCTGATTGCAATTCCTCAGTTAATCATCTTCCTTGCACTTTTCTTCTGTGCAGGTCTGATTTATCCGATGACAACCCCGGAGATGATTGATGATTTTAAGGCAGCGGGCGGATTTATCATGCTGGCAACCGCTTTCCGTATGATGAAGGTAAAAATGTTCCCGACAGCGGATATGATTCCTGCGATGGTGCTTGTATTTCCGGTGAGCTGGATTTGGAGCACCTGGATTCTTCCACTGGTGAGCTAAAACAAAGAAATGGGAATGTAAGGATATGAGAAAAAAATATGGGTTGACAGAAGTGTATTTTTTTCTGTATAATTGCATTATTATAGAAGCGAAGTACACAAGTACTTTATGTGATCAGAAGGATCATCGAATATAAGGCGGAAGCCTGTATTTGGTGATCCTTTTTCGTTTCATAGGAAATTGCGTCCTATGAAGCAAAAAATGCTCCGCAAGGATGCAAAGCGCCAGTGGCGCTTGTTATGCACCGACCGCAGTGGAACGAAGAGGTGCATTCGGCGCAGGAGAATATGGTTGCCGAAGCGATTACATATTTGGTGTAGCTGCCGATCTGATTTTTGGAATTTCCATTATTTTTTATTATTTTCAGAAATCTCATTTTTTAGAAAGGACAGGAAATATGGATCAAACAAGACAAAACAAAAAGAAAACTCAGAGAGAGAGCAATCAGGAGAAAACAAGAAAACTCACACTTTCCGCAATGTTCTTTGCACTTGGAATTGTGCTTCCGTTCTGGATTGGACAGATTCCGGCAATCGGAAAAGTATTGCTTCCGATGCACATTCCGGTTCTACTGTGTGGATTGATCGTCGGCTGGAAATATGGACTTGCAGTCGGATTTCTGCTCCCGATCGTGCGCGGAATGCTCTTTGGCATGCCGAAGCTGTTTCCGAATGGAATGGCGATGGCAGTGGAACTTGGAACGTATGGACTGGTAATCGGACTTGCTTACGGACATTCCAAGTGGAAAAATATGCTTGCGCTTTATCGGAGTCTGATTATTGCAATGCTTGCAGGACGCATTGTTTGGGCACTCGCTGAGGTGGTACTCTTAGGTGTTACGGGAAGCGTATTTACCTGGCAAATGTTTATGGCAGGAGCTTTCCTCAATGCAATCCCGGGAATCATTCTTCAGCTCGTGCTGATTCCGACTGTGATGATGGCTTTAGATCGCGCGAATGTTCTGAAACTTTCTCAGACAGAGCGGGCATAATAGACGCGCAAACATTCACGATTCAGTGAGTTGTGATAAATTGCGATATTGATTTTTTGAGGAATTAGAGAGAAAATAAAGAAAGATACAAAAGGATACAACAAGATATAAAAAGATACAGAATAAAGACATAGAATAAAGACACAGGAAATTTAGAAAATGCAAAAATCACAAGAATCTCAGAAATTACAAAACATACAAGGACAGAATCAGGATGGCTGTGATGACCAGAAAGGGATGGCGGAAGAGTTATCCTGTATGGCTCAGGAGACAGAAAATATCCTGAGAGAAATCCGCGGATTGCAAGCTCTGTATCCGCGGGTTTTTGTCGCTGTTGACGGCAGATGCGGGGCGGGAAAAACGACACTCGCGCAGGAGATCCAGAAGCGGACGGGCTGTGTGCTCTTTCACATGGATGATTTTTATCTGCGGATAGAACAGCGGACGAAGGAGCGTTATGAAGAGCCGGGAGGAAATGTCGACCGGGAGCGTTTTTGGGAAGAGGTGCTGAATCCACTAAAGACGGCGGAGAATGGAGCGACTTTGAGCTATCGCCCGTTTCTGTGTGGAAAGTGGGTGCTCGGGGATCCGATCTCAGTAGAAGTCGGATCGCTGATTGTGGTGGAAGGCTCGTATTCGTGCCATCCAGAGCTTTTTGATCAGTATGATTTGCATGTGTTTGTGGATATTGATCCCGAGACACAGCAGGAGCGCATTTTAAAGCGAAACGGGGCAGAGAAACTTGAGATGTTTCAATCACGCTGGATTCCGATGGAGGAGATGTATTTGTCTGCATTTGATATTAAGAAAAAATGTGAGATTCAGTTGAATGCGAATAGGAAAAGCGTATAAGAAAGAAAAATTATAGGGGTATTATTCTAAGAAAAAAGAAACAGGAGAAGAACGATGAGATCATTATATCTGGAGTGTTATTCAGGAATCAGTGGAGATATGACGGTGGGAGCACTTCTTGATCTGGGAGCAGATCAGAAAGTGCTTGAGAAGGCACTTGCGAGCCTTCCCATTCAGGGATTTCAGACAGAAGTGACGAGAGTAAAAAAGTCCGCACTGGATGCATGTGATTTTCTTGTAAAGCTGGATGCAGAGCATGAAAATCACGATCACAATATGAATTATCTTTACGGACATCATCATGGGGAGGAGCATCATGAACACTGCCACGATCATGTTCACGATGACGATCATACGCATACTCATGAGCATGATGATCATGACGCACATGGTGAGGAGACGCATGATCACCACCATCATCATCACGAGCACCGCGGAATGAAGGAAATTCTGGCAATTTTGGAGCAGGCGGATCTGAGTGAAGGAGCGCGCAGACTTGCCGTGAAGATTTTTACAATTCTCGGCGAAGCAGAGGCAAAGGCGCATGGAACGACATTGGATCAGGTACATTTTCACGAGGTCGGAGCGATCGATTCCATCATAGATATTGTGTCGGTAGCGGTATGCTTTGATAATCTGGGAATTGAACATGTCATCGTCCCGTTTCTCTGTGAGGGAAGCGGAACCGTGCGCTGTCAGCATGGAATTCTTCCGATTCCAGTTCCGGCAGTCGCCAATATTGCAACAGCAAATCGCTTAAGACTGCGTATGACCGGTGCAAAGGGCGAGTATGTGACGCCGACCGGTGCAGCGATTGTGGCGGCTGTGCGTACCTCCGAGAAGCTGCCAGAGACCTTTGTGATTGAGAAAATCGGACTCGGTGCAGGAAAGAGAGAGCAGGAGCTTCCGGGCATTCTGCGCGCAATGATTTTGAATGATGACGAAGCATCCGCTGACAGATGCAGGAATTGCAAAGTTTCAGGCTGATTATGAGGCATCGTTGAAGTAAGAGAAGAAATAAAGAACGCTGTGACAGAGAAATTCTTTGCCACAGCGTTCTTTATTTTGCTAATCAGGTTTTTATCAATTTCGGGTGATACCTTATACCCCTTCTGCACCGTCGGCATTTGCAATACCGCCAGTTGCAGATTTTGAGGAAGAGGAGGTTGGGTGATAGATGGCAATCGGATTGCCCGGTCTCCACCAGTTTAAGAGGTAGGCAACGACGAACATCAGAGCGACACCGCCGAGGATCACCCAGGTCACAAGATTTGCGCCGTAGACACCAAACTGGGAGATGATGATCGGAGGAACAACCTGAAGGGCAACGAGAATCGGACGATTGAACAGATCAGAGATTCCAGAATCCTCGATACCGCGGGATTTTAAATCCGGGTCAACAACGCGCTGGAGAAGAACTCCGGTGGCAGCAACACCAGTTGCATGACCCCACACCATCATGTTGCGCTCGAACCAGTCGTAAGGAGAACTCTTTGCGCCGACGAGCATGAACCAGAGGAAGGTGACAAGGAAACCTGCGACACAGACCACAATCAGCGGAACTGCGTAGTGCATAACGAGAGCGAGTTTTACAGAGCCGACACCGGAGATGATCAGGAAATCGGTGGAGGTTCCGCTGATTCGGCTAATTGTGCTTCTGTCGATATATTTGCTTGAGCCAGTGCGCTTTAAGATGCCCTGCATTACGAATCCGAAGAGCAATGCCATACAGAATGCCGGAATCTCAGCCGGGATCAGGGTTTTTAAAAACTGACAGAGATAATATCCGCAGAGGGACGGAACAAGAACGATTGCGAGGTGAAATGCCATTGGGTCCACGCAGATGCTGGAGATGGTGATCTTGCCACCCTGTTTCTGCTTTTCCGGTGCAATCAGACCGGTGCGAAGCTCAGAAGGGAGGTTTTTCGGATCAGTGACATAGTGAGTATAGCCTTTTCGAGTGCCCCAGTTGATGATCGCGATGCCACCGAGGATACCGCCGACAATGCCGATGGTTGCAGTTGTCATGCCGAGGTCACCAGCTTCCTCCCAGCCGAGACCGGCGAAGGTAGAGCCGACTGCGGCAGCCGTTCCATGACCGCCGTAGAAACCGGTTGCCATCATAAGACCGAAGCTAGGATTTAAGTTTGTGAAGAAACGGTTTAATACATATAAGGAAAGGAACATGCCGACGCCGTACTGGAGAACGGCGATTCCGGTGATGTTAAAAAACATTCCACCGATTGCCTTTCCACTCAAATGTTCTTTGGCGGGAGCATCACCGATCGGCATTGCCGCGAAGATCAGAACGATCAGGACGCTTGCGTAGGTTCCGAGACTTCCGGAAAACGGAATCACGCCGAGACCATTTGGTCCAAAGGCGAGTGCTAAGAATCCGGCGATCAGAGACGGGGGAATCAGAAGTTTCTGAAAAAGTTTTACGTTTGCTCTCAGTACCTGACCAACCAGAAGAAGTCCGGCCATCAGGCTTACATCGGTAAATACAGTCCATAAAGTCATGTTCGATACCTCCATGTGAAAAGTGTGAAAAAATAGCGCCGAGGCCATTATAAAATGTATAAATATGCAGAATATGCATAAAACACATTTCCGCAGATTGCGCGGATGCCTCTGACGCCTTTGTCAGTCTTTGTCAAGGATGAACCCCTTAATAAAAGGATTATTGATCAGTTTCGCTCGAGTTGCCTGTATTATACGACCCTAAAATCGAAAAGTCAAGCGGTTTTACAATATTTTTCCTGTTATATCCACAACACTTTAATTGTGAAAGTCCAGGACAAAATTATTGAAAAATGTTTGGGAAAGAAATTGACAAAGTGAAAAAAGTATGTATATAATGCATACATGCTGCATACGAAACAGATGCGAATCTGGTAGAAAGCAGATACAAAACAGAAAGCAAAGGCGAAAAAGAAAAACAGGAATAGAAAAGTCAACGAAAGTCAACATGGGAAAGACTAGGGAAGATTGAGGAGACTTGAGAGGAGGCAATTATGATCGAACAGGATACTACCGTTACTTATGACTGTCTGATTATTGGAGCCGGTGTAGTGGGAAGTGCGATTGCGAGAGAGTTGTCGCGTTACTGTCTCAACATTGGCGTATTAGAAAAAGAACCGGATGTGTGCTGTGAGACGAGTGCACGAAATTCCGGAGTTCTCCACGCAGGATTCAACAATAAGCCGGGATCATTGATGGCGCGTTTCTGTGTGGAAGGAAACCGAATGTTTGACCAGATTGCGAAAGAGCTGGATATTCCGTATAAGAGAACCGGAAAGCTGATTGTCGGCTTCAATGAGGATGACAGAAAGCGTCTGGAACAGATGAAGGCAACCGGAGACAAGAATGGAGTTCCGGGGCTTGAACTCATCGACAAGGAGAAAATTCACGAAATTGCCCCTCTTGTCGATGGAGAATTTGCGATGTGGTCCCCCTCAACGGCGATCCTCGATCCATTCCAGTACACGGTTGGACTTGCAGAAAACGCAGCAAAAAATGGCGTTTCCTTCTTCTTTTCCCATGAGGTTACAGCGATTGAGACGGACGAAGACGGTATTTACACCGTGACGACGACGAAAGGAAGTTTTCGGAGTCGCTGGATTGTAAACAGCGCGGGTCTCGGCTCTGCAAAGATCTCCACGATGCTCGGAATTGACGAGTACACGATCTATCCGTGTCGGGGCGAGTACTTCATTCTCGATCAGAAGATCGGACCGATGCTTCCGGTTCCCGCCTATCCCGTTCCGAATCCGAAGGAGGGCGGACTTGGCATTCACTTGACGCCATCGATCGATGGAAATGTCTTTATCGGACCGAGTTCCGAGTACATTGAGTCCGATGACGACTATTCGGTGACACAGCACACGATGGATCTGTTGATCAAAGACGGATCACGGATTTTCCCTTATTTAAAGAAAGAATCGTTCATCCGAAACTTTGCGGGAATCCGACCGAAGCTGGCACCGAAGGAGGAGGGCGGATATCACGACTTTGTGATTGAGCGCCGAGATGAGATTGCGCCCCATGCGATCAACCTTGTGGGAATCGAGTCACCGGGTCTGACGAGCGCCGTGCCGATCTCAAAGGAAGTGGTTCGACTGATCGAGGAGGTTGAGACGCTGAAAACCAATCCGAACTTTGATCCGATCCGCAGACGCACAGAGACCTTCCGTGACAAGACACCGGATGAGCAGGCAGAGCTGATTCGTCAGAATCCGGATTACGGCGATGTGATCTGTCGCTGTGAAAATATCACGCGCGCCGAGATCCTCTCCGCGATTCACAATCCGCTCGGTGTGCACACGGTGACGGGGGTGAAATATCGTTGTCGCGCGATGATGGGACGCTGTCAGGGCGGTTACTGTCAGGCTAAAATTTCAGAGCTTCTGATGCAGGAGACAGGGACAAAGAAAGAAGACCTGCGTTACTGTCGGGAGGACGGATGGATGTTTACGGGCGATGTCCGAACGAAGACGGAAACAGACGCAGATAAAAGCGGTGAGAAAGAGGATGCGCTTTGAGCGGACAGGAGGGAAAAAGATGAATCCAGTACATAAAAGTGTAGTGATCATTGGCGGTGGTCCAGCAGGGCTTGCTTCAGCAATCAGACTCTATGAAAAGGGAATCAAAGATATTGTGATTCTTGAGAGAGAACACCAACCGGGCGGAATTCTCCGCCAGTGTATTCATGACGGATTTGGACTGACCCGTTTCAAGGAGACGCTCAGCGGTCCGGAATATGCGAGTCGTTTTGTCGATCAGGCGAAAAAACTTGGAATTGAGATCATCACGGACACAACGGTCATCGGTCTGACAAAGGATCGCCTTGTGACTTCGGCATCTCCGAATGGACTTTTGCAGTATCAGGCGGATGCGGTTATCCTCACAATGGGATGCAGAGAGAGAACGAGGGGCGCACTCTCGATCCCAGGAGAGCGTCCGGCGGGCGTGATGACGGCAGGCGTGGCGCAGACTTACGTCAACCTGAAAAATACGATGGTGGGACGCAACGTCATCATCCTCGGTTCCGGCGATATTGGCATGATCATGGCGCGCAGAATGACGCTTGAGGGCGCAAAAGTTCTTGCTGTCTTTGAGATTCAGCCGTATCCGAGCGGACTTCCGAGAAACATCGAACAGTGCCTGAATGATTACGGCATTCCGCTGTATTTGAGCCATACAGTGACGGGAATTCACGGAAAATCTCGACTTGAGTCTGTGACGGTCAGCGAGGTGGATGAGAATTTCAAGCCGATTCCGGGAACGGAGAAAGATTATGACTGTGATACGCTGATCCTCTCAGTTGGTCTGATTCCGGAAAATGAACTCTCCTTAAAAGCCGGGGTGACCCTCGATCCGAGAACGAAGGGACCTCTCGTCGATGAGAACTGTCAGACGATGGTTCCGGGAATCTTTGCAGGAGGAAATGTTCTCCATGTTCATGATCTCGTCGATTTCGTTTCTCTCGAGGCAGAGCGTCTCGCAGATGCCGTCGTCGACTGGGTGAAGACACAGGAGCTTCCGGAGTGTGAGATTGCAGTGGAAGCAGAAGGTCCTCTCGGATATGTGCTTCCGGAGGCGATCAGCGGGGAGAAAGATGTGACGTTCTCGATGCGTGTGCGCCGTCCGATGAAGAACTGTCGTATTACAATCTCTCAGGACGGGGAAGTCCTTGTATCTAAGAAGCTGAAAAAGGCGATTCCGGCGGAGATGGAGCAGATGGTGCTTCCCCATGCAAAGCTGAAATCCAAGAATCCGGTAAAGGTGGTGATCTGCGGTGAATAGAGTATTTACCTGTATTTTATGTCCAAACGGTTGTGAGATTGAAGTCGATTATGAGGGGACAACGCTTCACTCAGTCAGCGGAAATCTCTGCCCGAAGGGAAAAGAGTATGTGACACAGGAACTGGTATGTCCGAAGCGAAACATCGCAACCTCTGTGCTTGTAGAGGGAGGCGAACTCCCGCTTGTGAGTGTGCGTCTGACTGCCCCGATTCCGCGCGAGGAGATTTTTCATGTGGTTGAGGAGATTCGCAGACAGTGCCTGACCGCACCGGTCTATGCTGGAACCGTGATTCTTCCAAATGTTCTCGGTCTCGGCGCAGATGTGATTGCGACAAAGACCATTGCTCGTGCCAGAGAGCTTGCCGGTATCACGGAAAGCAAAACGTAAGCTCTTGTCGGAGCTGACGGAGCACACGATTGCGGGTCATTGCTTTCTGCGTCCGAGCTGCCAGAATGCGACCGCGCTGGCACTTGCAACATTCAGGGAATCGACCTCGTGGTACATCGGAATCATCACGGTGTAGTCGCAGTTTGCGATCGTTTCCTTAGCGAGACCATCACCCTCTGTTCCGAGAACCAGAGCGAGTTTGTCTTCGCGCATCAGCTGTGGATCGTCGATCGAGACCGAGTCCTTCTTGAGTGCCATTGCGACACTGCGAAATCCCATCGCCTTTAAGCGATCCATGCCGTCTTTTGACCAGTCGCCATCGATGAAAGTCCACGGAATCTGAAAGACGGTTCCCATGCTGACGCGGGAGGCACGGCGATAGAGCGGATCAGTGCATCCGTGTGTCAGAAGCACGGCATCCATGCCGAGACCGGCAGCGGAGCGAAAGATCGCGCCGACGTTTGTCGGATTCATCACATTTTCGAGGACAGCGATGCGGTGAGCGTTCGCACAGACACTCTCGATCGACGGAAGTGATTTTCGGCGCATGGCACAGAGGATTCCGCGCGTCAGTGCAAATCCGGTGAGCTTTGTCAGGACATCGAATTCTGCGACATATGCCGGAACATCCGGGCATTTTGCGAGCAGATCTTTCGCCTGCGTCTCAATGTGCTTTTTTTCAAGCAAAAAGGAGACTGGCTCATAGCCTGCCTGAAGCGCCCGCATGATGACATTAGGGCTTTCCGCAATAAAAAGCCCGGTCTGCGGTTCGTAGTAGCGCAGAAGCTGGTTTTCATTCAGCCGTGCATATAAGTCAAGTTCCGGTGCAGAAAAATCTTTAATTTCTATGATATTTGCCATAATCAAAAAACTCCATTTCATCATTCCTATCATTTCTATCATCATTCATAGTTTTCATAGTTTTATTTTACAATGGTGCAGACAGATTTGTCCAGAATATGTTTGCGCAATGCGTGAACAGTAACAATTGACACTTTTTATCAAATATGATATGCTTGGTAACGAAAAATAAGAGAGCAAAACAAAAAAAGTCTTAAAACTTTCAAATTTTTTAAAATAAAAAAGATAGCAATGAGATGACAAGCGCGGGAGCCTGTGTGACAGGCTGAGAGGAAGATTGATCTTCGACCGTACCTGATTTGGGTAATGCCAACGGAGGGAAGCCTGAGAATGAGGAGTGTATCTCCGGAGCAAGTTTCCCGGAAGATATGCTCTTTTTATTTTTACAGGTTTCAATTACAGATCCAAAATACCGAAATCAGGAGGATGAAAAGGATGGAAAAAGAAAGAGTAAAGACATTTCGCATGGTATTTTTGGCAATGATGGTGGCAATCGGCGTGGTAATCTCCCCGATTCTGAGAATTGAGGGAATGTGCCCGACCGCGCATCTGATCAATATCACCTGTTCCGTGTTTATGGGACCGTGGTATTCTCTTCTGTGTGCCTGCATGATCGGTGTGATCCGCATGATGTTCATGGGAATTCCGCCGCTGGCTCTGACAGGAGCGGTGTTCGGAGCGTTTCTTTCTGGTGTATTTTACCGTGCCTCAAAGGGAAAAATCATCTGTGCGGTCTTCGGTGAGATCTTTGGCACCGGAATCATCGGTTCCCTCGTTTCCTATCCGGTTATGGCATTTCTGATGGGAAGAGAGGGACTCAACGCGTTCTATTACACCCCGATGTTTATCTCCGCGACGATTATGGGCGGAGTTACCGCATATGTATTTTTAAAGGCGTTGAGCCAGACGGGAATGCTTGCAAAAATTCAGGAGAGTCTGGGAGCAAAAATTTATGACAAGAACGGAAGAAAAAAGAGAGATGGACATGCAACTGATGAAACGCATGCAGGAGATGCGAAATTATATTAGAGAGACACAGCCGTTAATTCACTGTATCACAAATCCGATCTCGATTCATGATTGCGCGAATGTGATTTTGGCGACGGGCGCGCGACCGATCATGGCAGAACATCCGAAGGAAGTGGAGGAGATCACAGCGGTCTCCTCCGCTTTGATGCTGAATCTCGGGAATATCACGGATGTGAGGATGGAATCGATGAGACTTGCACTTGCGCAGGCGAACCGAGATAAGATTCCGGTGATCCTTGATCTCGTCGGCGTGACTTGCAGTCATCTGCGCCGAAGATTTGCGGAGTCCCTTTTGGAAGAGGGACAGTTTGCGGTGATCAAGGGAAATATTTCAGAGATTTTGGCGGTTGCTTCCCTGCCGTTTCACGGAACCGGAATCGATGCAGGGGCGGAGGATGCGATCTCCGGGGAAAATCAGAGCCAGCGCGGAGAAGTCGCAAAATCGTTGGCGAAAACGTTGGGCTGTGCGGTTCTTGCAACCGGGAAAAAAGATCTCGTTGCGGTCTCTGATCAGGCATTTCTTGTCTCAAACGGAGATCCGGCATTGTCCGGAATCACAGGGACGGGATGTATGGTGGGAGCGCTGACTGCGTCCTATCTTCCGGCAGTCTCAACCCAGTCTCTTAGATCTTCTATTGGAACAAAAGACACGGATTCTGAGCATTTGGTGGGTGATTCTTATGCAGAGGCGGAATCCGCATTTTCAGAAGGGGCTCTTTCGGCACTTCTCGGTGTTGTCACAATGGGAATTGCAGGGGAGAAGGCGACAAAAGCTTCCCGCGGTCCGGGAAGCTTTCAGACAGCACTTCTCGATGAAATTTTCTGCTTGAGCGAGGAGGCGTTTGCGAGAAAAGCCCGGATTTACCCGCTGTGACGTAAAAAGAAAGATGGATGAGAAAGAACCAGAAAGAAGAAACAAAAAAGAAACAGAGAAAAGAAATAAAGAAAAAATAGGAAATTAGAACTAGAAAATAGGAAATCAATAGGAAATAAAAACGAGGGGAGGATGATGCAGAGATGAAACATTTGGATATGAGTCTGTATCTGGTGACGGACAGCACCTATCACACGGAGGAATCGTTGCTTCGGACAGTCGAGGAGGCATGTGAGGGAGGAGTCACGATTGTACAGCTGAGAGAAAAGCATGCAGGAGGACGGGAGTATCTTGAGAAAGCACGAAAGGTTCGCACGATCACAGAGCGCTATGGCGTTCCGCTGATTATTGATGACCGTGTCGATGTGGCGATGGCATGTGGAGCGGACGGCGTTCACGTCGGAGCGTCGGATCTTCCGGTCGCAGAGGCGCGTCGGATTCTCGGACCGGACAAGATCGTCGGAGCGACCGCAAAGACGGTGGAGACGGCGCTCAAAGCATATGAGGATGGGGCAGATTACCTTGGGGTCGGAGCGATCTATCCGACAACGACAAAGGTTGTGACAATCCGCACCGAGGTTTCAACGCTCGATGCGATCTGCCGTGCCGTGCCGATTCCGGCAGTTGCGATCGGCGGTTTGAACCGGGGAAATATGGGAATTCTGGATGAAACCGGAATTTCCGGAATTGCGGTGGTATCTGCGATCATGAAATCGGAGAACCCGAGAGAGACGGCGAGAGATCTGCTTGAGGAAGTGCACCGGATGAGAAGGAATTTTGAATTCAAATGAATTAAAAGCATCCGTTTTTAGTATTGTGGTCTGCATTGAAAAGAGGACGCTCCTGTGTTAAACTATCCATAACACGGGAGCGTTTTTATGTGTGGTTCGCACAGTGCTAGATCGTTGCCAAAGCAACCGCGCCTTAGCGCGAAAATGTGCAGGAATTTTTTAGAGAGCGAGAATACAAGACAATGGTGAAAAAATGGGAGATTACAATTCCGCAGTTTACGGGAAATGAACCGCGCAGAGCCTATATCTATCTGCCGGAATCTTATGAATGGGACCCGGAACGGCGATATCCGGTTTTATATATGTTTGATGGTCACAACGTATTTTTTGACTGGGATGCCACCTATGGAAAATGCTGGGGAATGAAAGAGTATATGGATCAAAGTAAGACCCAGATGATCGTAACGGCGGTGGAATGTAACCGCGGAGCGGACAATGGACGACTCTCCGAGTATTCTCCGTTTGATTTTTCCGATGTAAACTATGGAAAATTTAAGGGACGCGGAAGAGAGACGATGGAATGGTTTGTGCGCGAATTTAAGCCGTATATCGATCAGAATTACCGCACGATTCCAGATCGGGAGCACACCTACATTGCAGGAAGCTCGATGGGCGGTCTGATGAGTCTGTATGCAGTCAGTGCGTTCAATGAGGTATTCTCCAAGGCAGTGGCGCTGTCTCCGTCAATCTGGACGGCACCGGGAAAGATCGCAAAGATGATCCGAGAGACGAATTATGGACCGGATACGACAGTTTATCTCGACTACGGTTCAGAGGAGCTTGGATATCGCGAGAAGGCATCGGACCAGTTTGCAAAGGTGACGGGACTTATGATCAAGAAGGGCGTTTTCGTATCCTCACGAATTATCCCGGGAGGCACGCACAGTGAGGCAAGCTGGGAGCGCCAGATTCCGTTTTTTATGGAAGCCCTGAATTATCAGCGATAAGATAATATAAGAGGAAGGATGGCAAGCGACATGGAGATGAATTACGTAAAGCAGTACAGCCCGGCTCTGGGAAGAGATATGGAGTGCAAGATTTACGGTCATGGGGGAAGACCGGTGCTCTATATTCCTTGTCAGGACGGGCGTTTTTTTGATTTTGAAAATTTTCATATGCATGAGACCTGGGCACCGTGGATTGACCGCGGGGATGTGATCGTGTTTGCGATCGACACGATTGACCGGGAGACCTGGTCGGATGCAAATGGAGATCCGTACTGGAGAATTCGTCGGTATGAGCAGTGGATTCGCTATATCACGGATGAGATGGTGCCATTTATGAGAAAGACGGTGAATGATAGAAATGGCTGGACGGGATATCCGGATGTGATTGCATTTGGATGTAGCCTCGGGGCGACACATGCATCAAATCTCTATTTCCGAAGACCGGATCTCTTTGACGGAGTGTTGGCTTTGAGTGGCGTGTACTCGGCATCCTACGGATTCGGAGACTATATGGATGATATTGTCTATATCAACTCGCCGGTGGATTATCTCGCAAACATGCCGGAAAATCATCCGTATATTGAACTCTACAATCAGAAAAATGCGATTTTCTGTACCGGACAGGGACCGTGGGAGATTCCGGAGTCCACAAGACAGCTCCAACAGATTTTGGAGCAGAAACACATTGATGCGTGGGTGGATTACTGGGGTCACGATGTTTCCCATGACTGGCCGTGGTGGCATAAGCAGGTGGAATATTTTGTGCCGTATCTCTTAGGTCAGCATGCATAGGATTCGTAAACGCGAAACAGGATGCAAAAAAGCCAAAGGGTACAAAGCTAAAAGGAACTTGTGAGGCAGAGAAGTTTATAACATAAAAGCGTTTATAAGGTGATGTTGAAATGAAAAAGGGAGGAAGAAAGAGTTATGAAAAATTTTGTGTTTATCTCACCGAATTTCCCGACAAACTACTGGCAGTTTTGTCGGGAACTCAAGAAGAATGGAATGAATGTACTCGGAATCGGTGACCAGCCTTACAATGAGCTGAGTGAGGATCTCAAGGAGAGTCTGAATGAGTATTACAAGGTCAGTAACCTTGAAAATTATGATGAGGTCTATCGTGGTGTGGCATTTCTGATTTTCAAGCACGGTCAGATTGACTGGCTTGAGTCGAACAACGAGTACTGGCTTGAGCGCGATGCCAAGCTGAGAACGGCATTTCACATCACGAGTGGATTTCAGGAGGAGGATCTTCCGCGCATCAAGTACAAGTCGAAGATGAAGGAGTATTATCAGCGTGTGGGAATCCCGACAGCGCGCTATCATCTCGTCGATGATCTTGAGGGCTGTCAGGCATTTATTGAGAAAGTCGGCTATCCGGTTGTCGTGAAGCCGGACAACGGAGTCGGCGCGGCGAGCACCTACAAGCTGAAAAATGAGACGGAACTGGAAGATTTCCTCAAGGAGCGGGAGGAGAAGATGCCGGACGTTCCGTACATCATGGAGGAGTTCATCGAGGCGGAGATTAATTCTTACGACGCGATCATTGATTCTCACGGAAATCCGTTGTTTGAGACGGGAAATGTGACTCCGGTTTCGATCATGGATATCGTAAACAACGGCGACAATTCGATTTACTACATTGTCCGCGATCTCCCGTCTGATGTGAGGATGGCGGGTCGTGCGACCGTCAAGAGTTTTGGAGTCAAGAGCCGTTTTGTCCACTTTGAGTTCTTCCGTCTGACAAAGGATCACGAGGGTCTCGGTCACAAGGGCGATGTGATGGCACTCGAGGTCAACATGCGCCCGTGTGGTGGATTTACCCCGGACATGATGGACTTTGCAAACAGCACAAATGTATACAAGATCTGGGCGGACATGATTGCCTATGACAAGACGGAGATAACCCCGGGTCGCCGTTCCTACTGCGCATTTGCCGGACGTCGCGATGGCAAGAAATTTGTAATGAGCGATCAGCAGATCAGAGAGAGATACGGGGAGCAGATCAAGATGGATCAGCGTCTTCCGGATGTGCTTGCGACTGCGATGGGAAATCAGATGTATGTTGCGATCTTCTCGACGAAGAAGGAGATGGATCAGTTCTTTAGCGATATTCTGGAGTGCAGGGAAGACTAGAAATATAAAATAATCCCAGAAGATTAGATACAGAATAAAAGGAGACTTCCGTTTGATAGACGGAGGTCTCCTTTTGTTTATCTGCTGTCTTATTTATTTGATTTATCCGGCGTTTGATTTATTTGGTATTTTATTTTACAAATACAATCTTTCCGATCTTGTGGATCTCCTTTGCCGGAGCCGGGGCCGGATAGCCGAGAGCAGCGATTCCGTAAGCGGAGTGGTCATCCGGAACACCCCAACTCTTTAAGATTGCGCGGACTTCCGGCACATCACAGCAGTCGCGAAGCTGGTTGATCCAGACAGAACCGATGCCGAAAGAATGGGCGGAGAGGAACATATTTTCCATTGCGCAGGCATTGTCATCGATCGCATGACGGCTTGTTCTCTCATTCGTTGTGATCACGATTGCGGACGGCTGATACATATCGTATCCCTCGCGTCCGAGTGCCTTGCCGATCGCACTTGCGAGTTCCTGAATTTTCTCGGTATCGGTCACGACGGTGAACTGCCAGGTCTGGCGATTCATTCCGCTCGGAGCGTAGATCGCAGCCTGAAGAATCTGGTCAAGTTCCTCTGTCGGGATCGGTTTCTTTTCAAAGGCACGGACACTTCTTCTTGTGAGTATGTTTTCCATTACAGCGTTCATTTATAATCCCTCCTGATGCTCGTTTAACTGCTAACTACACTCTAGCATAGGAAAATAAAAAAGACAATTCCTATTTTTTTGAAAAATAATGAGAATAATTATCGATAAAACGCATTAATCCTATAAATGTCGAATGATACAATAGCTGATTGTTAGCGTTTCTGTTTTCGATTTAAAAATTGAGAAATTGCGGGAATGGTGGGGATATGATAAAATAAAAATCGAGCGAAAAAGAAAGATTGTCCGTTCAGAATAAACGAAAAAAGGAATTATACGATATTTATGAGATACGAATTTGCACCGATGGAGGGAATCACCGGCTATGTATACCGGAACGCTCATCATCAGTTTTATAAAAAGATAGACCGCTATTTTACACCGTTTATCACGCCGAATCAGACGAGAAAATTTACGAGCAGGGAGATGAATGACGTGCTTCCGGAGCACAATCAGGGAATCGAGATTGTTCCTCAGATTCTGACGAACAAGGCGGAGGATTTTCTCTGGGCGTCGGAAAAATTGAGAGATCTCGGCTATGAGGAGGTCAACTTAAATCTCGGGTGTCCGTCGGGAACCGTTGTGACAAAGAAGAGGGGAGCGGGATTTCTCGCATTTCCAGTTGCACTGGATGCCTTTCTTGAGGAAGTGTGTAATGGGATCAACAGACTTGGAATGAAGATTTCTGTGAAGACGAGAGTCGGAAAAGACAGTCCGGACGAGTGGGAAGAGCTTCTGGAGATTTACAGTCGGTATCCGCTCTCAGAACTGATTGTGCATCCGCGAATTCAGACAGATTTCTACCGGAATCATCCAAATCTCGATGCCTATGAGCTGGCAGCAGAGAAGAATTCGTCAAGTAAAATTTCGCTCACTTATAATGGAGATCTGTTTTCGATTCAGGATTTTGAGAACTTGATCGAGCGTTTCCCGAATACAGAGACTGTGATGATGGGGCGTGGACTTCTGACAAATCCGGCGCTTGCGGAGCAGATTGAAGGCATGCAGGAGAAGTGTGGAAGCAGTGAGGCAGGATTTTGCAAGGCGCGGCGAGATGATCCTTGCTTTTCGGAAAAAGAAAACGAAGAGAAAGAAAAGTGCGATGAGAAACAGAGACTTCGTAAATTTCACGATGCCCTTTTGGCAGGATACAGCGAGGCGATCCCCGGAGACAGAAATGTTCTGTTCAAGATGAAAGAACTCTGGTTTTATTTCGGACAGGCATTTGAGAATGATGAGAAAGCACTCAAGCAGATTCGAAAGGCAGTGAAGATGGATGTCTACCGGGATGCGGTCGCAAAAATCTTCTCGGAATGTGAATTAAAAAATCCACCGGGATTTCAGTAAATTTCAACAAGAATTTGGGTGGAATGAGAAGAGGACAAAGAAAAAAGCAGTAGAGCGACATGGCGAACGATATGGTGATGCAAGATCCTATATTGGAAAAGATACATGAAAGTACATGTATATGAAAATGAATGGGAAAGAAATGTGTGGGGAAAAGAAAATGGCAGTCAAAACGGTAATTGTGGATAATGCGCCGGAGCTTTTGGAGAGACTTGGCGGATTTTTGGAGGCAATAGACGGAGTGGAGCTTGTCGCGAGATTTGAGGAGGCGGTTTCCGTCGTCGATTTTGTGAGGGATCAGGATGTGGATCTCGTCTTCACAGATATTGTGATGCCGGATATCAGCGGAATCAGTCTGGCGAGAAAGTTGCAACAACTCCCGAATCCGCCGGCGGTTGTGTTGATGTCGAGTATTCCGGGATTTTCGCTCGAGGCGTGGAAAATTCAGGCATACACGTTTTTGGAAAAGCCGTATACGAGGGCAGATGTGGCGAAAGTGATATCGAATTTTGAAAAAGAGTGATAAAATCCTAACATTAGGGGTAGAAATATAAATGATTTTGTGATAGAATAGCTTGGAAATAAAAATAGTAACTATTTGCAATATAGTTTTGCCTTTCAGAGTGGATGTCCTCCACCTAAGTTATACGCTCCGCGTGGATGCGCAGTAATTCTGATGGGAAGATGTCAGCAAAGCTGACCGGAATTACGCGTCAGGTCTCCGCGAGCGTCGGCTTGAAAATATAAAAAATAAACCAGAAAACGACAGAGGAGAAAATAAAATGATCAGTGATATGAAGATTTCCGATTCAATTGTATATGTTGGCGCAAATGATAAGACGATTGACCTGTTCGAGAGCCAGTATCCGGTTCCGAATGGCGTTTCCTACAATTCTTATGTGATTCTGGACGAGAAGGTAGCAGTCATGGATACCGTGGACCCGAGAGCAACTGAGGAGTGGTTTGCAAATCTGGAGCGCGTGCTCGCAGGTCGCCATGTCGATTACCTTGTAGTTTCCCACATGGAACCAGATCATGCCGGAAATGTACAGAAATTCGCAGAGAAATATCCGGAGGCGAAGATCGTTGGCAATGCAAAGACGTTCGGCATGATGGCACAGTTCTTTGACTTTGATCTGACTGACCGCAAGGTGGAAGTGAAGGAGGGCGGTACGTTAGAGCTTGGAAGTCATACACTTCAGTTTTTCATGGCACCGATGGTTCACTGGCCGGAGGTTATGGTTGCCTACGAGCAGAGCGAGAAGATCCTGTTCTCCGCAGATGGATTCGGAAAGTTTGGTGCAACTGATGTCGATGAGGAGTGGGATGATGAGGCAGGTCGCTATTTCCTGAATATTGTTGGAAAATACGGCGTTCAGGTGCAGGCACTTTTGAAGAAGGCTTCCGGCCTCGATATCCGTATGATCTGTCCGCTTCACGGTCCGATTCTGAAAGAGAATCTTGGTCACTACCTTGGACTGTACCAGACCTGGAGCAGTTATGAGCCGGAGAAGAAGGGGGTTCTCGTGGCATTTGCATCGATCCACGGCAACACCGCAAAGGCAAGCCAGCTGATGGCAGAGTATTTGAGAGAGAATGGCGAGGCAGATGTGACGGTGATGGATCTCTCCCGCACCGATGTCTCCTATGCGGTTCGCAAGGCATTCTACTATGACCGTATCGTTCTCGCCGGTGCAACCTATGACGGCGGAGTCTTCCCGTGCATGGAGGAGTTCCTTCTGCATCTGAAGTCTAAGAATTATCAGAAGCGCACCGTTGGAATCATCGAGAATGGCACCTGGGCACCGCTTGCAGGAAAGGTGATGAAGGGAATCCTTGAGACGATGAAGAACATCACGATTGCAGAGCCGATGGTTACGATCCGTTCGACAGTCAAGGAAGACACGAAAGAGCAGATGAAGGAGCTTGCAAAAGTTCTCACAGCGTAATAAAATAAAAAAGACAGAGGGGAAGCCTGCGCATGCCAGACTTCCTCGTTGTATATGTATGGAAATATAAGATATAAGAATGAGAGAAACCTGCATCAGGGTTAAAATGATTGAAAAGATTCATCTGGGCAGGGTGGGGACAAGAAAGGGTGAGAGACATGAAAATTATTTATGCGATTGTGAGTGCGGATGATGGAAACAGAGTGACGGACGTGCTGAACGATCATCGTTACAGCGTGACGAGACTTGCGACGACGGGCGGTTTCCTGAAAAAGGGAAATGCGACTCTGATGATCGGTACACAGGACGACAAGGTGGATTATGCGATTGAGCTGATCCGTGAGACCTGTGGCAAGCGCCAGAAGATCAGCTGTGATATGCCGAGTCCGAGCATCGGTTCGATGGCAGGCAATTACATGACGATGCCGGTCAGCGTGGAGACAGGCGGAGCGACAATCTTCGTGACGGATGTGGAGCGCTTTGAGAAGTTCTAAATGAATAAATTGTTTGAATATTTATATACAATTAGACAATTTACAAAAAATATAAAAATAATTTACAAAAAGTGTTGACAAAAACGAATGGATCTGGTATTATAAAGACAACAAAGAAAGAGAAACAAAACAAAAGAGAACACAAGAAGTTCTCGAAAGAAATTCTCAGCGAAAGGGAATTTCAAAAAAATCTAAGAAAAGGAGGTACAATCCACCGAACAGTTAAATGAGTTTCCCTTATCAAAATCAAAAATCCGAAAGGATTGAGAAAAAAGATAAGCAAGGAAACAGGGAAAAGAATCTGTAAGTGGAACAAGAACAAACATTTTCCAGATCCAAACGTTATTGCAGACAGAGAGAAAAGAATCGGTTTTCTTATATGACGAGAAAGTATAAGAAGGACGATAGATTTCAGAATCGGATAACAGAAAAGAAAAAGATATAAAAAAGGAAGGAAAATAAAAAATTCAACCACATACAGAGGAAGAAAGATATATATATAGAACAAAAAACTTCATAAGGAAAAAGCAAAGAGAGGTATAGTCCAGTGGACGAAGTGAACTGAAAGCGGATGCCAGAGATGTCAATCATTGGTATCCGCTTTCCTAGGTTTTACGGAAGGATCAGGGCTGATCGAATTCCAATCCCTCCAAATTAAACGGTGGTGTGTATTCTTCACGCGCACTGCTTTTTTTTTGCATAAATCCGTGATCGAGACCGAGGGCGAGAGCAGTGTCGACAACTTTTTCGTACTCATAGCTGGTGATCCGGCGGTTCAGTTCCGGGCAGTCGTCAAGATGGCGGTAGGGGGTGTACTGACTCATCAGGCTGATAAAAAACTGATCCTTCGGGAAGTGGTCAGCGATCCAGGTTAAGAGCGCGATCGAGTCGTCCTTGTATCCGGGAAGAACGAGATGTCGGATGATGACACCGCGGTCCATGATCGAAACTTCCTGACCATCGGGAGATACCTCGGTGTGAAACGATGGAGTGCCGGTCTGCTCAATCATCTGGGCGATCGCAGAACTTGCCCGCGTGAAATAGTCGGGAGCACCGGAACAACGGCGAGCAAGGTCAGAGTCAAGATATTTAAAGTCCGGAAGCCAGATGTCGACATAGGGCCTGAGGGCGAGAATCGTCTCTGCGCGCTCGTAGCCACCGCAGTTGTATACAATCGGGATCCTGAGATCTGGTTTTGCGAGGCGGAGTGCCGGAAGAATCCACGGGAGGTACTGGGTCGCCGTCACGAGATTGATGTTGTGTGCGCCCTGATCCTGAAGGTTCAAAAAGACCTTGGCAAGCTGTTCACTACTTAAACTCTTTCCGAAATGCTCCTGGCTGATCTCATAGTTTTGACAGAAGACACAACGCAGGGTGCATCCAGAAAAGAAGACAGTTCCACTGCCCGCAAAACCGCTGATACAGGGTTCTTCCCAGTGGTGGAGTGCAGCGCGGGCACAAAAGATTCCCGCCGGGGAGGAGCAGTAGCCAGAGCGGGTGTGCCGATCGACTTTGCACTGGCGCGGACAGAGTTCACAGGAGAAAATCTGATTTTCGAGATCAAGGGCTGAGAGGTTCATGGTATAATAAAAATCCTTTCGTTGTGTTGTGTATGCTTGAGTTTCCTATAATAAATCTTTAATATTTTATCGATTAAAATCGGTCTGTTTTTTGCGTTTTTCTGTATTGAATCATGATTTGCTGTATATATTGGAAGTAGGAAATCGGAACAGAAATTGATTCTCAGTATATAAGAATTTTTAAAGGATTGCAAGGCAGAGTTTTTTAGTTAAAGTTTGAGACTTGAAAAATTGAAGAGACTGTTGTATAATCAATCCATAGAAAACAGAAAGACGTAATTCCTGGAATGTTCGACAACCTTACCCATTTTGAACCTACATTTCTGACTCAGGGATTCCAATATTTGCAGACCGATGTCAAGCCTCCAATGAGCAGTGGAAGGCAGAAGCCTGCGTGAGGTTGCCCACCTAGCACTGCTAGGCGTCAATAAGTAAGACCGGCATTTTGGGATTACGAAAGATAAAGCAACGAGCAATCGTTGCTTTATCTTTTTTTTTTCAGAAAAATGTGCTACTCTTATAAGCGAAAGACGCACAATGAGGAAAAACAGGAAGAACATGTGCCGGGGATTCTGGCACAATCTGAAACTGGAGGCTGGAGTGAAAAAAGAAAAATTTGAAACGTACATCTACTGGGGTGTGACCGCATTCGTGGTTCTGGTTTTATTGGTTGCAGTGATTTTTCTGCTGATTAACTGGAAATCGGCACAGAAGATGTGTACTGCTCTTTTGGGAATTCTCGAACCGATCATTTACGGAGCAGTGTTTGCCTATCTCATGGCACCGATTTACAATCGCGTATGCCAGTGGACGGAAAAGATTTTTTCGCTTGTGAAGCTGGAGAAGGCAGGAAAGAAATTGAGCACGACGGTTGCGACGCTGGCGAGTCTGCTGGTTCTTGTCGCAGTCGTGACAGGTCTTGTCTCGATGCTGGTTCCACAGGTGATTACGAGTATTCGAGGAGTGATCGAGGCACTCCCGGCGGGTGTCTTGAATCTGGAAATGTGGTTAGAACAGCTCTTCCGCGACAATCCGGATGTGGAGGCACAGGTGATGCAGTACTATGCGAAGGCATCGACATGGCTTCAGAACTGGCTCACAAATGATCTGATCCCGAACATTTACAACATTGCGACGGGAGTGTACAGCGGAATCTTTACGGCTGTTCATACGGTCTTAAACATGATCATCGGTCTGATTGTCATGGTCTATCTGCTGAATATGAAGGACAAGCTCAAGACGCAGACGATCATGGTGATCTACGGGGCTCTGCCCGTGCGTGTGGCGAATAAGGTGATCGAGGAGGTCCGCTATGTCCACAAGATTTTTGGTGGATTCATCATTGGAAAACTTCTCGATTCCCTGATTATTGGAATCTTGTGCTATGTTCTTCTGAGTTTCATGAACATGCCGTACGTTCTGCTTGTCAGCGTGATTGTTGGTGTGACAAATGTCGTTCCGTTTTTTGGACCGTTTATCGGGGCTGTGCCGAGTGCTTTCCTGATTCTTTTGGCAAGTCCGATCAAATGTCTGTATTTTATTATTTTTATCCTTCTGCTTCAGCAGTTTGACGGAAACATTCTTGGTCCGAAGATTCTCGGGGATTCGACGGGACTCTCGAGCTTTTGGGTATTGTTCTCGATTCTGCTGTTTGGCGGGGTGTTTGGTTTTGTCGGAATGATCATCGGAGTACCAACGTTTGCAGTATTTTATAAACTGATGAAGGAGCTGATTTCCTGGTTGCTAAAGAGAAAGAATCTCTCAGCTCAGCCGGGAAAGTATGAAAACCTGGATCATATTGACGAGGAACAGAAGACTTACATTCAAAAATAAGAGGCAACTATGAAGAGTCGGAAACTAATCGCATTTATGGGCGGAATGGTGACACTGATCGCCGTATTGATTGGAATTATTCTTCTTTGTGAACCGCAGAGGGACGGGATCTCGCGGGCGGAGGTTGCCCGTGCGGTTGTTTTAGCGTTGAAATCGCCGGAGGAAGTGTCCATGTGGCGTCAGGAGGCGGGAAGTTCGCACTTTTCAGCGGACACTCAGAGTCAGTGGTACATTCCGTGGATGGATTATCTGTATGAGAATGGATTTCTCACGGAGGAGGAGACACCGGCGGACGAGAAGACAGCGGAGGGCTGGCTGACTTACGGGGAGGCACAGCAGATTGCGGAAACCTCCGCACCGACGCTCGGAGTACTGGTGGATGTGACGAAGAAGAATCGAAATCAGCCATATCCGGAGGATTCGTGGTGGATTCTGTATGATGCGATCCTGAAATCTGCAGACCCGAAAGGAAATGTGAAGACGCAGAGTGTGCTGGTCTATGGAACACCGGAGACTGTTCCGTCAGCGGAGGCGTGGACGGTGTATACGAATCTGGGACAACTGCGTTTTGACGGATTGACGCTTGATGCTTATCTCGATCATGAACTCGAAGCCTATGTGAGAGGAAATCAGCTGATCCATGTGATTGCGGACAATGGTCAGAATACGACGTACCGCAATGTCTGGGTCATTGATGCTGACGAGAGTGAGATGAAGGTTTACTTAGGCGATCTTGAGCGGACGATTTCGTTTCGCAGGAAAGTAAAGAAAAAGAAAGCCGAGGAGATGGTTCACAATCTCGCAGATATCCAGATGGAGAAGGGCAAGATTGCAAAAGTTTCGCTCAAGCAGGACACGATCACGGGAAAGGTTCTGTCCGTGCGGAGTGATTCGATCGAGATCGAGGGATACGGATCTGTTCCGTTTGATGAGGAGTACAAGGTACTCCGAACGTATGGGACAGTGAAACGGGAAAATCTCTCAGACATCCTGATTGGATATGACCAGAATGAATTCGTCGTCGCAAAGGGAAAGATCTGTGCGGTTTTGACTGTGCGGGATGTCAATGCTGATACAATCCGTGTTTTGTTGATGAATAACGGATTCAAGAGCATTTTTCACGATACGGTGACGATCTCATGCAGTGGTGCGATGACGATGACACAGGGCGATCAGGAGACGACGCTCGAGGCGGGAAGCACCGTCTCTTTTTCTAAGGGAGACGGTCAGCTCACAGCAGGCAGAATCATCTTAAAACCTCAGAATGAGACGGATGAACTGACCGTACCGACACTTGAGCGCACGCTCGGAACACCATCGTATGCGGGCAGACTTGAGATTGTGGAGGCGGATACGGGACTTGTTCTGATGAATGAGCTGTATTTAGAGGATTATCTCAAAAAAGTTGTGCCGAGTGAGATGCCACCGAACTATGAGAAGGAGGCACTCAAGGCGCAGGCAGTCTGTGCGCGCACTTATGCCTATATGCAGATTCAGAGCAATACTTACAGCCAGTACGGCGCCCATGTCGATGACAGCACGAATTTTCAGGTCTACAACAACGTGGAGACGAATGAGAGAACGCGGGAAGCTGTTGAGGAGACTTACGGAAAAATGTTGCTGTATAAGGGAAAGCCGGTTTCTGCGTATTACTTTTCGACTTCCTGTGGAACGACGACGGACGGAAGCATCTGGGGAAATGATTCCTCGGAGACTCCGTATTTGAAGAGTGTGGCGCTCAGTCCGGGACGAAAGACGCTTGATTTAACAGAAAATGCGGATTTTTCGTCGTTTATCAAGGATGCGGATTATCCGGCTTATGATTCGTCCTACCCGTTTTATCGCTGGAATGTGATGACAAACGCACAGATTCTCGGGGATCACATCGGCGGAATCGGAACAATCGAGAGTGTGAAGATCACGGAACGCGGTCCGGGTGGTGTCGCACTCAAGATGCTCGTCAAGGGAAGCGAGGGGGAGAAAACGATCAGTGGTCAGAATGCGATCCGGTCGGCACTCGGAGATTCCAGCCTGACGATCAAGCGAAAAGACGGGAAGACCTCGGAGGGATGGAGCTCCCTGCCGAGTGCATTTTTGACGGTCGAGGATGTCGGCAAGAATGACAAGGGAATCACGCGGTTTAAGATTTATGGCGGTGGTTACGGTCACGGTGCAGGCATGAGTCAGAATGGAGCGCAGGGAATGGCAAAAGACGGTATGACCTGTGAGGAGATCCTGAAGTTTTTCTACGAGGGCGTGAGTGTGGCAGAACCCCCGATCGGGGAACAGCAGGCGAAAAATGCACAGAATTAGTCGTATTTGACTGTACCCGTGTATGTGTCTACATGGGGATATGGATACAAATATATGGATATAGACATATGAACATATGGGCATATGATAAGGGTAGGAAATTTTTGAATAGGAGACGGGGCAATGGTTCGGACGGGACAAAGAATTTTGGCAGTCTTACTGCCGGATCATAAGGTAAAGCTGGGACTTGCGTGGGCGTCTATTCTCGCAGTCCTCTGCGTTGCGTTGAGCGTGGCGATTTCGATGTTTGGAATGCGCGGGTTTGACATGATTCTCGGAAACAATGCCCGAAGTCTCTCGTTCTGGTCAGCGATGGATCAGGAGCGAACGACGTTCAGCCGTTATATCCAGAGCGGGACACAGGAGGCGAGGGAGGAGTATCAGGAGGCAAGTGAGAAGACGAGAAGAGAGCTTGCAAAACTGTCCTTTGACTATAAGAAAATCGGTGCGGACTGCTATGCGCGAACCTGGTCGATCAAGAGCCTGTATGAGAACTATGTGCCGGAGCGGGATCTCGTTTTGATGATGGATCAGCAGGAAAATGGATACCGTGAGCGCTTGAGTCGGGTGTATCGGCTTCAGGGGTATTTGACCGCATATGCGGGACAGCTTGAGCAGATGACGATTCAGCTCGGAAACCGGCAGTACCAGAGCAGTCGGACGATGCTTGTGCTTGTCCCGGTTGCAACGCTTTTTCTCGGTATCCTCTCACTGAGCCTGACCTGGTATATCTCGGCACTCAGGGAAAAGCACGATATGGAGCGACAGCTTGCGGATGTTCAGCTCCAGATGCTCAAAAACCAGATTAAACCTCATTTCTTATTTAATACGCTGAATCTGATCGCAAGCATGGCGCAGATTGAGGATGCAGAGGTGACCGAAAAGATGATTGAAGCCCTCAGTCGTCTGTTTCGCTACAACTTAAAGTCGAGTGAGTCGGTCATGCCACTTGAGCGAGAGCTCAGGGTAGTGCAGGATTACATGTATCTTCAGCAGATGCGTTTTGGAAAGCGGATTCAGTATCAGTCGGACTGTGCGCCGGAGACTCTGCCTCTGCTTGTGCCGTCGTTTGTGCTTCAGCCTCTCGTCGAGAATGCAATCAAGCATGGTCTGTCGACGCGGAGCAGTGGCGGACGGATCGTTGTGCGCTCATGGATGGACGGAGAGCGGTTTCGGATGAGCATTGCGGACACCGGAGAGGGAATGAGCGAGGAGCGCCTTGAGGAGGTCAGACAGCGACTGAAATGGGGCGAGAGAAACGACATATCATCCATAAAGAGAGAAGAAGCAAAGAGGGAAGATAGCAAGAGAGAGGATACAAAGAGCGGAGAACACACCGGTACCGGAATCGGGCTCTTGAATATCTGGAGTCGCATTCACGGGATGTACCGCGATGGAGAGATGGAAATTTACAGCAGACCAGGTGCGGGAACGGTTGTGCAGTTGGCATTTACACCGGAGAAAGGGCCGGAAAGGGGAGATTCAAATGTATCGGGTATTACTGGCAGACGATGAGCAGATTGAGCGTATGGCGCTTGCGCGGAAACTTCAGCGCGCTTTTGGCGGTCAGTTGGAAATTTGTGAAGCGTCAGATGGAAAGATGGCGATCGAGGTATTTCAGAAGCAGAAGAGTCAGATTGTGATTATGGATATTTCGATGCCGGAGATGAACGGGATGGAGGCAGCGGAGGAGATCCGAAAGATGGACGCGAACTGCGTGATTCTGTTTCTGACGGCTTATGATGAGTTCTCGTATGCGAAGCGCGCGTTTGTGATTCGTGCGCTCGACTATCTGCTCAAACCCTGTGATAAGGAGGAGTTGTCTGCGGTCATGGAGGAAGCGATGCGAATCACGGATCAGAGGCTTGCCGGGGAGTCTGAGCAAACGCAGGCGGAGGAACAACCGGAGTCTGAGCCGGTTTACCGTGACGGAGGAGCCGGGGATACGCGACTTGACTGTGTTGCAGAGACGATCCGCCAGTACATCCGTGAGAACTATATGAATGAGATTTCGATGCAGGATGCCGCAAGGCGGATGCAGTACTCAGATGCGTATTTTTCCAAGCTGTTCAAGCAGTGTTTTGATCAGAACTTCACGACGTATCTGATGCATTTTCGGGTGGAGGAGGCAAAAAAATTGCTCCAGAACCGCCAGATCAGCGTCAAGGATGTGAGCGCAAAGGTCGGGTATTATGATTCCAACTATTTTGCGAAGGTGTTCAAGCGGATTACGGGGATGATTCCGTCAGAGTATCGGGCACAGTTTTTTGCGTCGTAAGATGTAAAGAGCGTAAAGAGCTAGAAGCAGATTTTAGAAAGAACTAAGGTGCAACTCATCATTCTTCCGGACAACCGGCAAGAGTAATCTGCGAAAAGACCGTTCCTGTTGGCGCAGGGGCGGTCTTTTCATGTTTAACAGAAAAATGTTTGATCGTTAATGCGATGCTTGAGATCGGAAGTGTAAATGCAGAAGAGAATTCCGGAGACCGCAAAAAAGATCGAATTCCCCCGATTTGAGGTGGGAAGCAGGGATAAAATCGAAATGGAAAAAATAGCGAATTTCCGGGAAAAATTATGTAAAATCTCCAAAAAATAAAGATTCCGGATGCGCTGGATCTTTCTGGGAGACGATAGAGTGGGGGAGAGGAGAGAATTTTGTGGACAAAGTATACAAAGACAAAATCTTCTTCCTAAATCGCAAGGATTTACGGTACAAAACAAAATCTTAACGCTATATAATGGGAGTCGTGGTCAAGAGAGCGCAAAGTATGCGCAAAAGATGATAAAAATGATCACATCCTGAAATGATATGCGATATGCAGGAATGTTTTGCATTCCATCCATATAGAAGGTGCATAGAGGAGTCTGGTTACAAATGTATGGTGTTATCGATTTTTAAATGTATACAGGGAATGGGTATTGAGGCATATTGATTTGGGGCAGTGGCAAACGAAAAAAATGAAATGGAGGGAATAAAAGGTGAAGAAGATTTTGAAGCAGGCGACAGTGTGTCTGTTTGCAGTGACGATGGCATTTGGTTTAACCGGATGCGGATCACTCACAAACGGAAAGCGAATCATCCGGATTTCGCATGCACAGTCAGAGACCCATCCGGAGCATCTTGGACTTCTGGCATTCAAGGAGTACGTGGAGGAGAATCTTGGGGATAAGTATGAGGTGGAAATCTTCCCGAACGAGCTTTTAGGATCTGCACAGAAGGCAATCGAGCTGACTCAGACAGGTGCAATCGATTTCGTAGTGGCAGGTACTGCAAACCTTGAGACATTTGCGGATGTTTACGAGATTTTCAGTATGCCGTATCTGTTTGATTCTGAGGAGATTTACAAGTCTGTCATGCAGGATACCGACTACATGGAGAAAATCTATGAGTCTACCGATGATGCAGGCTTCCGTGTGGTAACCTGGTACAATGCAGGAACGAGAAACTTCTACGCAAAGACCCCGATCCGCACACCGGATGATCTGAAGGGCTTAAAGATCCGTGTACAGCAGAGCCCGGCGAGCGTAGCAATGGTAAATGCGTTCGGCGCAGCAGCATCTCCGATGGGATTCGGTGAGGTTTACACCGCTATTCAGCAGAACGTTATCGATGGAGCAGAGAACAATGAGCTTGCTCTGACGAACAACAAGCATGGTGAGGTTGCAAAGTATTATTCCTACAACAAGCACCAGATGGTTCCGGATATGCTTGTTGGAAACCTGAAATTCCTTGAGAGCCTGAGCCCGGAAGAGTACCAGGTATTTAAGGATGCAGCTGCTCTGTCCACGGAAGTAGAGATGGCTGAGTGGGATAAGTGCGTGGATGAGGCAAAGGATATCGCACAGAATCAGATGGGCGTAGAGTTCATTGATGTCGATGTTGATGCATTCAAGCAGAAGGTTCTTCCGCTCCACGAGCAGATGCTCAAAGAGAACCCGAAGATTGTAGATGTTTACAATCACATTCAGGAAATCAACGAAAAAGCGAAGGAGGGAAAGTAAATGGAAGCGATGCATAACTTGAGAAAAGGCATTATGCGCGTTCTGGGAATCGCAATGATCGTCCTGTTCGTCCTGATGACCGTGATCGGAACGTATCAGATCGTAACCCGTTATTGCTTCAACCGTCCGAGTACCGTATCTGAGGAGCTTCTGACCTACTCCTTCACCTGGATGGCTCTGCTTGCTTCTGCTTATGTATTCGGTAAGAGAGATCACATGAGAATGGGTTTCCTTGCAGATCAGATCACCGGTCCGACAAGAAAGATTCTTGAGGCAGCAAGCGATATTATGACCTTCCTTCTTGCAGGCGTTGTTATGCTGTACGGCGGAAGCTCCATCACGAAGCTGACAATGATTCAGAAGACAGCTTCCTTACAGGTTCCGATGGCATACATCTATGTGATGGTGCCGATCAGTGGTGCGTTGATTATGCTCTTTAGCATTATGAACCTGATTGATACCTGTCATAACGATTACAGCAAGCAGAAGAAGGAGGAAGAGTAAGATGAGCTCAATCGCAGTTGTATGTGGCCTGATTATTCTGGCCGTCCTTGTAGTAATGTTACTTGGCGGTATGCCGATCGCAGTAGCACTTGCAGTATCTTCCATCTGTGCAATCCTTCCGGTTCTTGATTTAAACGTAGCCGTTCTGACCGGTGCACAGCGAATTTTTTCCGGTATTTCCGTATTCAGCCTGCTCGCAATTCCGTTTTTCATTCTTGCAGGTAACCTAATGAACAAGGGCGGTATCGCAATCCGTCTGATCAATCTGGCAAAACTTTTTGTAGGTAACATCCCGGGTGCTCTGGCACACACGAACGCAGTAGCAAACATGCTCTTCGGTGCAATCTCCGGTTCTGGTACCGCAGCAGCTTCCGCAATGGGTTCCATCATTGGACCGATTGAGGAGGAAGAGGGTTATGACCGTGACTTCTCCGCAGCAGCAAACATTGCAACCGCTCCGACCGGACTTCTGATCCCGCCGAGTAACGTTATGATCACGTTCTCTCTGGTTTCCGGAGGAACTTCCGTAGCAGCTCTGTTCATGGCAGGATACATTCCGGGAATTCTCTGGGGTCTTGCATGTATGGCAGTTATCTACTACTTCGCAAAGAAGAAGGGATACCGCAGTACGAAGAAGTTCTCCAATAAAGAGAAAGTAACCGTATTTTTACAGGCAATTCCGTGTCTGTTCATGATCGTTGTTGTAATCGGTGGCATCATCGGTGGTATCTTCACCGCTACCGAGGGAAGTGTCGTAGCCGTTGTATACAGCCTGATCCTTTCCGTTGTATTTTATAAATCCATCAAGATTTCCGAGCTTCCGAAAATCTTCTTAGACAGTGCTGAGATGACCGGTATCATTATCTTCCTGATCGGTGTTTCCAACATCATGAGCTGGGTAATGGCATTCACCGGAATCCCGACCGCAGTTTCAGAGGCAATGCTGAGCATCTCTGACAACCGCTATGTAATCCTGTTTATCATCAATATCCTGCTCCTGATTGTCGGAACCTTCATGGATATGACTCCGGCGTGCCTGATCTTTACGCCGATCTTCCTGCCGATCTGCCAGCAGCTTGGTATGAATACGATCCACTTTGGTATCATGATGATCTTCAACCTGTGTATCGGAACCATCACCCCGCCGGTTGGAACGACTCTGTTCGTCGGTGTAAAGGTAGGCGGAACCAAGATCGAGAATGTAATCAAACCGCTTCTGGTTTACTTCGCAGCAATTTTTGCGGTGCTGTTGATCGTATCTTACATTCCGGCTGTTTCCCTGTGGCTCCCGAGCCTGATGGGTTATGTATAAGGCATAGCATGATCTAAGTGTGATTTAAGTATTATCGTTGAGTTTGAGTTATCGTTAAATAAATAGGGTTGAGTGTTTTTAAATAAATCTTTCAAAGATTGGAAAAATTAGAAAAGCGAAAATCTTCTGGGATGAGTGGGTACATCCCGAGAGGTTTTCGCTTTTTTTGCGTTTTATTTTCCCGTGTTCTCTATTTCTGCGTTTTTGGGGAATGCCATTTCCTGCCCTTCCCTGGCGGTCAATATAGGATGGATTTGGGTCAACCTTTGCTGTGGCGACTGGATGGATCGGAATAAGCGTTGCTGTAATAAGAGCAGAACAGTTCAATAAATGCCTGCTGTGGTTTGGAAATATAGTTTTTGCTCGAGGTCACAATATCAAAATGGCGGATGGCGTGGGGAGAATCAATTTTATAATAGCACATCTCCGGGTGGACATTTGTCATCAGCCAGTCACTGATAAAAGTTGCCCCGATTCCCGAACACGACAGATGAAACGAGGTGACAAGCTGAGAAACCTGGAGCGTGATCCGGGGAGTGATCTGTGCCCCTTCAAAAAAGGTCATGCTCCGGCGGTAGAGATTGTTGCCGGGGGTCAGGAGAATGAATGGAGTGTCGACAAAGGGTTTCAGCGTGACTTTGGGGCAATCTTCCTCCTCAAAGCGATGGGCTAGGATGTCTTCTGAGGTGAGTGCAAATTCGGCAAGCTCTCTGTTTACGGGAAAGGAGATCGGGACAGACAGAAGAATCGTATCCTGAAAGGCGGGAATCCGCTGCAGTTTGTCGGAAGGGTCCGGTGTACAGTTAAATGTCAGGTCGATCTGATTCTCTTTGATCATATTGATGAGTTCCCAGGAGCCAGTCTCGACGAGTTGCAGATCAATTCCCGGAAATTTTCTCTTGTAGGCGGAGAGTACGGGTGGAAGGATGTAAGCGTTAAAATAGTGCGTTCCGCCGATTTTGAGAGATCCGGTCTTTAAATCTGTCAGATCGTTGAGCTGGGCGGAGAGTTCTTCTTCCAAATGTTGAATCTGCTCGATTTTCTGAATATAGATTTTCCCTGCCTCTGTGAGTTCAAGCGGTTTTTTGTCGCGGTTAAAGAGAGAAAGTCCCAGTTCGTGTTCTACTTTCTGAACTGAGATGCTCAGAGCCGGCTGGGTTAAAAAAAGTTCTTCTGCCGCCTTTGAAAAACTTCCATGTCTGTACACGGTATAAATATACTTCATTTCCTGTTGCATGATTGGCGTCTCCTTTATGTGTTATCTGTTTTTCTTCATTTGCGTTCAGGTTCTTGTTTGAATCTTTGTAAATGTTTCTTTTATCCTCCCCCCCCTTGATATATAAAAATAATTTATATAAATATAAAAAGCATAAATTTGATTTTAGTTTATTCCTGCTTTATACTGATGTCAAGAGAAAAAAAGATCAGTAAGGCGCCTGAAAAAGAATTTCTTGAGAATTTTATAACTTTATAGACAGTAGGGAAAACAGGAGGAGAGTCATGAAGATTGATGCCCTTATGATGGACAGCAAGGACAATGTGGTTACATGTGTGCGGGATATCAAAGCAGGAGAAACGGTTAAATATCGCAATGGAGATCAGATGTGTGAGATCACCGCAAAGGAGGATATTCCCTTCAGCCACAAGATTTCATTGAAAGATCTGGCATTCGGAGAGAAAGTTTTTAAGTATGGAGAACTGATCGGAAAGACGACGAGAGAGATTCTTGCGGGTTGCCTTGTAGATCACACCAATATTTACAGCGTTCCGAGAGATTATGAAAATGAGTACGTTGCAGAGGGAGAAGATTCTGATTACAAAGCACCGGAAGTCAAAACGGTGGAGAGAGACGGAAAACTTCAGTTTCTCGGATATCGCCGTTCGGACGGACGTGTGGGAATCCGCAACCATGTGCTGATTCTTCCGACCTGTGCGTGCGGAAGTGAGTCAAGCCGGATCGTGGCAAGCCAGGTGCGCGGTGCAGTCAACATTGTGTTCAATACAGGCTGTTCCGATGTGGCAGCGAACACGGAGATGTCTCAGAAAGTTTTGACCGGATTTGCCTGCAACCCAAATGTTTACGGAGTTGTAATCATTGGTCTTGGATGTGAGACGGTTGGTCACAAAGCACTCAGAGAAAAAATTCAGAAGATGACGGACAAGCCGGTTGTCTCATTCGGAATTCAGGAAGAGGGAGGAACGTTAAAGACGATCGAGAAGGCAGTTCGCTCCGCGAGAGAGATGGCAGCGCAGGCCGGTCTTGTGAAGAAAGAGTGGTGTGATATCTCAGAGCTTCTGATGGGAATTGAGTGTGGTGGTTCTGATGCAACTTCCGGAATCGCATCCAATCCGGCAGTCGGTGAGCTCAGTGACAGACTTGTAGATTTGGGCGCTTCCACAATCATGAGTGAGTCGATTGAGTGGATCGGCGGAGAGCACATTGTGGCAAGAAGAGGAGCAACTCCTGAAATTCACAATCAGGTAATCAAAGTATGTGAAGACTACGAGAAGCATCTGAAAGTTGCGGGTCAGGACTGCCGTGCAGGTCAGCCGACTCCGGGAAACAAGGCAGGCGGTCTCTCAACGATTGATGAGAAGAGTCTTGGATGCATCCGAAAAGGCGGAACGAGACCGATCGTGGAGGTTCTCGAACAGGCAGTGCGCCCGAGCCGTCATGGAGCGATCGTGATGGATACCGCAGGATATGATATTTCTTCCGTGACTTCCATGGTAGCTGCCGGATGTGCATGTGTGATCTTTACAACGGGACGAGGTACGCCGACCGGAAATGCGATTGCACCGGTACTCAAGGTGACCGCAAATAAGCGCACCTATACCCATATGGAAGACAATATGGATGTGGATCTGAGTGGAATCATTGATGGAAGCACAACGATTGCAGAGTGCGGAGAGATGCTTTTAAACGAGATCGTAGAGGTGTGCAGTGGAAAACTGACGAAGGCAGAGGCGTACGGATTTTCTGATATTGCCGTTGATCATGTATGTAGATTCGTGTAAATGCAAGCGCATATAGGGGGAGAAATCGACGATGAATCTGATAAAAAAATGGAACAGTCTGGGGCTGTTCACGAGAATTATGATTGGATTTGTTCTTGGAATCGGAGCAGGAGTGATTCTTGGTGAGAAGGCAGGATGTCTTGCGTTTCTTGGAACGATCCTGACTCGCCTTTTGACGATGGTGGTAGCTCCGCTGGTGCTGGGACTTCTGATCTGTTCCGCAGCGGATGTAAAAGATTTCCGTACACTTGGAAAGATCGGTGGAAAGACACTCGGAATCTTTCTCGGCGGTACTGCAATCGCTGTTGCGATTGGTCTTGTGCTCTGTAATGTGATGCAGATCGGTGCAGGATTTGTGATGGAGACGACTCAGGCTTATGATGCAACGGAGGTTCCGAGCATTGTAGATACCCTGATGAATATCATTCCGACAAACCCATTTAACTCTCTGAGTACGCAGAACCTGCTTCAGATTATTTTCTTTGCCCTGCTCCTCGGCTTTTCTCTGATTAAACTGGGAGATAAGGGAACGCCTGTTCTTGATTTCTTCCGTGCATGGACAGAAGCATGGAAGGAGATCACAAACATTGTTCTGGAATTTACTCCGTATGGTGTTTTTGGACTTATGGCAGACATCGTCGGAAGATACGGAATGGATATTCTGGTTCCGTACATGAAGACAATCGGTGCCTGCTACCTGACCTGTGCATTGTTTACGATTTTTGTTCAGGGTGGTCTTATGGTTGGACTGTATGGAAAAATCAGTCCGATCAGGTTCTTCTCTGTCATGAAGGAAGCCATTCTCTTTGTATTTGCAACCTGCTCGAGCGTAGCGACGATTCCGCTGAACTTAAAGTGCACGAAAGAACTTGGAGTCAGCGATAAGATTGCAGACTTTGTAATCCCGTTTGGTGCTGTCATGAATATGAATGGTACCGCAATTTATGAGGCAGTTGCCGTTATCTTTGCTTCTCAGGTATTTGGAATCCATCTGACCGTGACTCAGCAGATCATGGTAATGCTGACCGCAGTTCTGGCATCCGTTGGAACTGCCGGAATTCCGGGTTCTGGTCTTGTGATGCTGACGATTGTCCTGAATGCAGTCAATCTTCCGCTTGAGACGATCGGTCTTCTCGCCGGAATCGACAGAATCCTGAACATGGCGAGAGTGATTCCGAACATTGTGGGAGATGCAGCGGCAGCAGTTGTTGTTGCAAAGAGTGAGAAGGAGTTAAATCCGATTAAATAAATCACTCAAACTTCGCACATAAATTTTAGCTATGCACCTTAAAAAATCAATATCTGGC
>ERZ1106915.697-NODE-697-length-41409-cov-11.513058_pt1 | contig 41409 bp, 34 predicted proteins | sample MGYA00403653_ERZ1106915 | MGnify/ENA primary metagenome ERZ1106915 (study PRJEB35170, sample SAMEA104062404) | human gut metagenome | biome: human gut; feature: human-associated habitat; material: faeces | place: Denmark | collected 2012-06-06 ... | reverse complement strand
TTCGTCAAACTCATTATACATCAGAAAGTCCTGTACGATATTTTTTTATGAAAAAATTGTAAAGTGGTGTACTGATTCATTTAACATTGTAGATTCCTCCTGTTTTTTTCATTTATCATCACTTCAAATAAATGCCATTCCATTAAAATGTCATTAAATGCAATCGATAACCGGTATACTATGATTCTGGCAGGGCGATACCAAAATCCCGCGCTAAGCCAATATCTGCATCAACTTGAAATGAATCATAATTGGATATACTCATCTTAACGAATCTACTTCTCTTTTGGAATATATTAGCAAATTTGTAAGTGGCTATTAAATTTCCTAGTATTAGTTTTTCAGCATGATTTTCCTGGTATTATGCCACAAAAATAGGGTTCATGCATAAATTCCAAATTTATACATGACCCCTATCTGATCTCTATCATTCCGATTAAAAATCTTTATTTCTGAATAAATTATCCCTAAATAAGTTATCCCTGAATAAATCTGCTCAAGAATTCCTGAGTCTTTGCCTTCTGCGGGTTACCGAAGATCTCTTCTGGCTTGCCCTGCTCCTCGATGACTCCGTCTGCCATGAAAACAACGTGGCTCGAGACATCGCGGGCAAATGCCATCTCATGCGTCACAATAATCATCGTGATACCCTCTTTTGCGAGTGTGCGCATAACGGCAAGCACTTCCCCGACCATCTGCGGGTCAAGTGCGGAAGTCGGCTCGTCGAACAGCAGAACCTCCGGCTCCATCGCAAGCGCACGGGCGATTGCGACACGCTGTTTCTGACCACCGGAAATCTGGCGTGGCTTTGCGTTGATGTACGGTGCCATACCGACTTTCTCGAGGTACTTCATCGCGTTCTTCTTTGCCTCTTCCTTGTTCTTCTTTAGAACTTTCGTCTGACCGACGATGCAGTTTTCAAGGACTGTCATGTTGTTAAACAGGTTAAAGCTCTGGAACACCATGCCGACCTTGGAACGGTATGCCGGAACGTTGACGCCCGGGCTTGTGATGTCGTTGCCGTGGTAGAGGATCTCACCGGTTGTCGGAGTCTCAAGCATGTTGACACAGCGCAGAAGCGTGGACTTTCCGGAACCGGATGCACCGATGATGCAGGTCACATCACCGGTATTTACCGTGAAATCGATGTCACGCAAAACGACGTGCTTTCCGAAGGATTTGCTCAGGTGGCTGATCTCCAATACATGTTCTGATGCCATTTACTCTTCCTCCTTCTTCTTTGTCTTGTCGCCGTAGCTGTACATTCCGCTCGTGTGTGCCAGCGTATCTGTCGTCGCTAAGTCATAGTTGTCTGCACCGTCCATCCGATTCTCCACCCAGCGGAGAAGACGGGAACATGCAAATGTCATGATGAAATACATGATCATCGTGATCGTGTAAGTCTCAAAGTTCATGTAAAGCGCTCCGGCTGCCGCCTTCGTCTTGTAGAGAAGCTCTGCGACACCGATTACGGAGAGCACACAGCTATCCTTAATGTTAATGATCAGGTTGTTGCCGATCTGGGGCATAATGTTGCGCAGAGCCTGTGGCAAAATGACATAGATCATTGTCTGAACGTGTGTCATACCGATCGCCTTTGCGCCCTCTGTCTGTCCCGGGTCAACGGAGAGAATACCGCCACGAACCGTCTCAGCCATGTATGCACCCGTATTGATCGAGAGGATGAAATACGCTGCCTGTGTCATCGTCGGATTGATTCCCATGAGCGGGAAGAGTCCAAAGTAGATGAACATCGCCTGCGCCATCATCGGCGTACCGCGGAAGAACTCCACATATACATTTAAAATAAATTTGAATACGCGCAGAACAATCTTCTTTGCGAGGGAATCCTTCTCCTCCATCGGGATCGTCTGCACCAGTCCTACCGCAAATCCGATCAAACATCCAACGATCGTGCCCACAATTGCAATCTTCAGGCTGACGCCTGCACCCTGCAACATGGACATTCCATATCGCTGAAATACGACCATCACACGGCCTAAAAAGTCTGTTGGCATAGTAATTTTCGCTCCTTACTTTCCTGCTTTCTTTCTTCTGCAACTTTACCAAACTTGTTTTATTGAAACCATTTTACTGAAACTGTTTTACCAAACTCTTCTTCTGAAATAAACCAGTCACCCAAAGGCGACACAAGGCGAAGAAGTCCGCACAGAACTTTCTTCGCCGTCAGAGCCGTCAAAACATCTACATCTGTTCCAAAATTCCAAAATTTAAAAGTTTCAAAAATTTAAACTTCAAAATTCCTTAGTTTGCCAGAGGCTGAACGGAAATTGCCTCGTCCATCATCTTTGCGTAATCATCTTTATCCATTGTAGCCAGAACGCCGTTGATGGCATCCTTTAACTCGGTGTTGCCCTTCTTTAAGGAGATGCCGATGTTGATGTCCTCATCGCTTACCTGGAAATCGTCATCCCCGCCACCAAACTCAAGCATCTTGAAGTCCGGATAAGCAACCAGAGCGCCCTTACCGGTCGGCTGATCGGTGACTACGATGTCACACTTGTCTGCCTCGAGGGACATCAGCATATCCGGTGCGCTTGCGGTAGCGGACAGGATGTTTGCGTCCTGAATCTGCGGGAGACATACGGTGTACCAGATCGTACTCTGCTGGGAGGTGCAGGTTGCGCCAGCCAGATCAGCAACGCTCGTTGCATTCTCATACTTTCCGCCAACCTTTACCAGTGTAACGATGCTTGCATAGTAATACGGATCGGTGAAGTCTACTGCTTCCTGACGCTCCTTCGTGATCGACTGTCCTGCAATGACGCAGTCTACCTGACCAGTCTGAACAGCCGGAATCAGAGAATCCCAGTCAAGACGAACGATCTGTAAATCATATCCAAGCTCGTCTGCGATCTTCTTTGCCATCATGACATCGTATCCATAAGCGTACTCGTTGCTGTCTGCGATCGGAACAGCTCCGTGGGAATCGTCCGGCTGAGTCCAGTTGTACGGTGCATATGCGCACTCCATTGCTACCTTCAAGACTTTCTTGTCTGCGGAATCTGCCTTGGCATCCTTTGCATCTGCGCTCTTCTCTGTCTCTGCGGACTCACTGCTCTCTGCATTTGCATCTGCACTCTCTGCCTTTGTCTCAGCTGTCGTAGCAGAAGTCGCACTTCCACCACAGGCACTCAAAGATGCCATTGCCACGACTGCAACTGCGGTTGTAGTCAGAACTTTTAAATTCTTTTTCATAATTGTATCCTCCTCAACGTTCTGTTACTCTCCGGACTTAAAATGAGAGCAAGAAAATCCCCTTCCCCGGGGACCCCCTTGCCCTCATCCTTAATCCGTTTTTGACTGTACCTATCATACAACCCTAAAAAACGTTTGTCAATTCCTTTTTATATCAATCTAGTAGGTAATTTTTACCGTTTTGTTACTGTATCATACGGCATTTCCGTTTAGAAAATGCCTATCCATGCACAGGAACACCTTTTTTCTTTAAGAAAGCGGTGGAACGATCGGCACATCCGAAGAAATCGGTGCAGATCCCGGAGCCTGCTGTTCTGCCTGTGGCTCCTTCGGAGCAGAGGTCGTCTCAGCCTTGGTTTCTGCTTTCGTCTCGGCTTTTGTCTCCGCCTTCGTTTCTGCCTTTGTCTCAGCTTTTGTTTCCGCTTTCGTCTCCGCCTTTGTCGTCTCCTTCTGCTTTGCCTTCGTCTCTTCCTTGGCTGCTTTTGCCTTTGTTGTTTCCTTTATGTTCTCCTTCGTTGCCTCAGTCGACTTCGCTGTGGTTTCCTTCTTCGTCCCCGAACTCTCCTGAGTCGTATTCGTGTTCGTCGTATTCGTTGAGCTCGTGGAATTTGAAGAATTTGTCACACTGCCTCCGGCACTCTGACTCTCATTGAGCGCAGATCCGGTTCCACCTGCGGTATTGCGGTGAATCTCCGCGGAATGTCCCTGATAAACCTTAGAGTGATCCTCGGTTCTTGAGACTTCCTGACCATTCTGGTACACAACCTTGTAGGTAACCCAACGACTTCCGCTCGTTCCGGCTTTCACGGTCTTCTCGGTTCCCGGTTTCAGGGAAACATCCTCGACATAAACCGGGGCCGGCTGGTCAAGCTCTTCCGTCTTCTCAGACACAAGATCCCAGGTCTCTCCCTCCGGCAGGACACGGATTCCGTAGAGGGAAACCGTCGCCTTGCGGTTTGAATAACTTGCAAGAATACCGACCGGATACTCGGATGTATTTACAAAACGGAAGTCCGGATAATCCCAGCTGATTGCCGCATCCTGTCCCGGAGTCACATAGTTCGGCTCAAAGGTATGGGAACGGCGATAAGTGACTTCCATTCCTGCCTGAAACACGACACGGTAGAGTGTGCTCGACATCTGGCAGACGCCTCCGCCGACTTCCTGAACAACCTCTCCGCTGTTGTAGGCAGCTGCCTCCTGATAGCCCTTTTCCGGTGTGCGCTGTCCGACAATGGCATTGAACGAGAACTCCTCTCCCGGCTGGACAATCGTGCCGTTGAGTGCTTCTGCTGCCAGACGAACGTTCGTGTTTCTCTTCTCATTCTCCGTCGTCTCCGTCGTGAATGTTGCAAGCGTCGTATACTTCTGGCGCGCCTCGTCAATCGTGAGCTTCTGAACATTGTCACCAAACTCTGCCTGAACAACTGCATCAAACTGACCGTTCTTCACTGCGCTCATGATGTCGGAAACCATCTTTTCCTCATTGAGTTTCAATCCCGAACATCCATCGCTGAAGAGAAACTGTCCATTCGCTGAATCGTAACGGTCAATCACGGCATTTTTTGCCTGCTTATCCCACTTTTCTGCATAGGTTGCAACCTGATCTGCGACAAGCTCCTGAAGTTTTGTCTCATCGAGTTCACGCTCACCGGTTGCTCCGTCCTGATAAATATCGGTCAGGCACTCGCTGATCCACTCTCTTGTGAGATCCGGAACTGCCTCGGTCTCCTCGCTCTCCTCATCCTGCTTAACCTGGATCGCCCACGGATAGCTCTTTACGATCTCCGCGAGTGCCTCCTCCTTCGTCAGTCCGTTTAACGCGATTCCATTGACCGTCAGCGCGGTGCAGGTCTTTGCCTCTGCATTCTCTGCACCGCTCTCCGCCGTCGTCACTGCCTTCGGTGAAGAAGCACCGCTTCTTCCCTTGACAACCGCTCCGACAATCAGAACTGCCATCACAACAACAGCTCCACCCGCCAGAACAACTGCGGATGAACTACGTCTCTTTTTCTTCTTTGTGCGCACCTTCGGTCCCTGATAAGACGACCGAAATTTGCCTTCACGCTCAGGTTCTCTCTTCATAACTGTTTCTCTCCTCAAAAAATCTCTATACAAACAAACTCATAACACTAAACTTAGAAAATAAATTTCTAGTGGTAACACAGCACCGCAGTTCCGGCGGAAATATTTTCATAAATCGTCTTTGCAACTGCCGGCGGAAGGTTGATGCATCCGTGAGATCCGTTTGTCTTGTAGATCGTTCCTCCAAAACTTGATCTCCAGTAAGCATCGTGCAGACCAATTCCTCCATTGAATGGCATCCAGTAAGAAACCGGTGTCGAATAGTTCTCGCCCTTGAGCGTTGCATTTCTCTGCTTGTAGGTCAGCGGATAAGCTCCGGCCGGCGTGCTCCATCCCTTCGACTCATTTCCGGACACGAAATCCGACTGGACAACAAGGCTTCCGCCCTTGTAGAAGTAGAGGTGCTGGGCAGTCAGGTTGATCTCCACATAAGTACTTCCGTAATCGTTTCCATCATGGGAAGCCGCTTTCTGCGAATACTGAGGCTCGCGCTCCTGCTTCTCTCCCGCCTCAATCAGTCCTCTCAAGGTCGAGGTCTCCGCGTCCTGATTGATCTTCCATCCATACGGTCCCTTGATTGTCACGGTCTTACCCGTCGTGGTCTTGAGCGTCTTTGGCTGATAAGCGGTATTTCTCTCCTTTGCCATCTGCGCCACATACTCGACAATCTTTGAGGAACTCAGAACCGGATTGCCCTCACCATCATCTGACAGCCAGGTGTTGATTGTATCGCCGTCAAGCGTCTGACGCGCACTTCCAAACTTGTAGGTGATCTTCGCGCCCACATATTTGTTCCACATTGCAACCTTGTTCTGTAAATCTTCATTGTCAGACGTGATTGCCGGTTTCAGATAAACATCTGCATCCTCGAGCGAAACCTCATCGTTCAGCCCGATAATTGCCTCAGAAATCACAGAGAGAGCCGACTGCTCATCAAGAGTATTTCCCTGCACTTCCTCGACAACCTGATACCCTGTTCCGCTGATATAATCTGATCGGTGCGCATCAATCGGCGCAGTAACCTGTTCCGGATCCATACATGACAGACTGTGGAAAACCTCGTCCATCTTCGTCTCATCAAATGCGACGATCGTATCCATTGTAAAAATGCGGTCTGTTCGCAGATATTTTCCCCAGACATAAGGATTCTGATCCTCAATCAGTTTCTCAAGGGTTCCGTCGTAAACCGGGTGAAGGTCAATCTGCGGTCCGCTCAGCTGTTCCGTCTGATCTCCACGCTCGCGAATCGTGATCGTGTACTGGTTGATTCCCGCCTCAATCTGCTCCTTCACCTGATCCGGAGTCAGACCGGAGGCATCGATGCCGTTAATCCGTGTGTTCGGGAAGTAGACGGTCTTATACTTCTGGGCAAGTCCAACATAGACACCGCCTGCGACAACAAGAGCAATTCCTGCAACAATCCCGAGTCCCTTCAAAATAGCCTTTCCGGAAATCGAGGAGGTCTTCTCCTCATCAGCCACCGCAGTCTCCTGACGCATTGCCTCCGCTTCACGGCGAAGTGCTTCCTCTCGCGCTGACCGGCTTCGCGACATTCCCCTGCGGGGCATCTCCACCGCAACAGCTCCCCCCGCCGAGGCTTCAAATGTATTCACCTGGGTCGGCTCACTCTGTCGTGTACGACTTCTTCTCACGCTCTGGCGTGCCTGTCCATCCGCACTCGAATTATCTGTGCCTGAATTGCTGTTTTCCAAACGGTTGCGAGTTTCCTCATTCTGACTTCCTCTTCTGCGACTTCGAGCCCGCATCTGCCTGCGCTCTCCTGCAGCCTCTGAGATGTCTTCCTCCTCCGACCATTCCGGATTCAGGATCTGAGCCGTCATCTTTGCTGATTCCGAACCAGATGATTCCGGCTCTGCATGTTTCCCTCTCTTTGTCTGACGTCTCGTCCGTTCTTCGCGCTCTATCTTCTCCGTATGCTTCTCTGTATGTCCCTGTTCTGGCTTTACGCTTCCCCGTCTCCGACTTCTTCCGCGAATACTGATCTCCTCCGCTGTGCCTGCATTCTGGTCTGTCATATCTCTTCTTCCTTTTTACCTATCCTTCGTTTCTGCATTCTCATCTCATACTGCGCAAAACTCATATTGCACAAAACGCTCCAAAAAGCGGAACTGCCACAGGTCGATTCCCCCATAGCAATCCCGCTCTGTCTCGTTTCTAAAATCCGGCGACAAAGAATATGCCCTGACCCGGTCTCTACTGATAACAGATAACCGGAATTCCTTTATACACCAGATCATAGAGAAGTTTTGCCTTCTCCGGCGGAAGGTTCACACAACCGTGACTTCCACTGTTCTGATAAATCGTACCGCCAAACTTGCTTCTCCATGTCGCATCATGGAATCCGATTCCGCCGTTAAATGGCATCCAGTAGGAAACCGGACTCTCATATTCATACGTTCCGTCTGCCTTCTTTGCCCCACGCAGAACCCGGTCTCTCTCCTTGTAAGTCAGGCTGTAAAGACCTGCCGGAGTCGTATAATTCTTTGAGACATTTCCGGTTACGCACGGTGCATCCCAGACAACGCTTCCATCTTTCGTCATGTAGACATGCTGTCCGGTCAAATCCACCTCGACGTAAGTCGTACCCCACTCCTGTGCGGAATGGTCGACTGCGGTCTGTGCATACTGTGGCTCTCTCGACTGCGTCTGTCCCGTGCGAATCATACCGATCAATGCGTCAGTCTCCGCATTCTGATCAATCTTCCATCCGTAAGGACCGCTCACGCTCACATCGCGCCCCGTCGCCGTGTGGAAGGTGCGCGTTGTTCCCGCAGTATTGTACTTTCCTGCAAGCGTCTGTACCCATCCTGCGACCTGATCGCGATTCATCTGAATCTGACCATCAGCCGTTCCCGTAATCCAGGAACAGATTGTCGCAGAGTCGAGTACCTCGCTCTGATCTCCAATCACGTAGGTGATGCTCATCTCACGAACCTGATTGAGAGTATCGCAGAGATTTTTGAGTCCCTCATCATCTTTTGTGACTGTGACTGCATAATAACACCCGGACGCTTCCAGGTCAACCTCTGAATTTCCAGAAGTGACTGCATTTTTCACTGCCTCAAGAACCTTATCCGGGTAAAGGTTGTTTCCATTTACCTCGGGAACGATCTCAAACGGCTGTTCCTCCTGATAAGAGGAAATATAAGCGTCCGCCGTCGTCACAATCCCGCTTCCGCTCAGACAATTCAGTGCATTCACCTTGTCAGTCAGTGCCTGTTCGTCAAATGTGTTTGCCATCTCGGTTCGATTGGAATTGTCCACATCCGGTCCAAATGCGCGTCCGGATGCATTCTGCTGATCGAGGATCGTCTGAAGAAATCCGTCCGGAAGTCCCACCGCAAATCCGATGTCAGTTCCGTTTATCGTCTCTTCCTTTCCGCCTCTCTCTTTTATCTTCAACTGATATTTGCTGGAGTAGAAACTGCTGATATGCTCTCCTGCCTGTTCCACCGTCATACCGCCGATTCCAAGCCCGTTGACCGAAGTGCCTGAAACAAATGCCGAATCGTCCGCCATCGCCGTCATCGACACCGCCAGCCCAAACGCCGTTGTCAAAATGATCCGGCAAAGATTCGTCTTCCATCTTCGTTTTATCAAATCCAAAACCTGCTTTCTGACCGTGCCTTAATTTGGAGTCTTTGAGTCTTGAGAAGTCTTTTGGGATCTCCGCCAATTTTCTCCTGCACAGTTATCCTTATTATAAAGTCCTCCAACTTTCCCGTCAAGTGAAGAGCATCGACAGAAATCTTACAAATTTAATAAGATATTATAATGTTATATCTTGACCATTTGCAAAATACTTTACCGTTTACGCGTTGCGCAAACAGTAACAGATTTTGCCGATGCTTCGCATTCCAAATCGGCAAAATCTGCTACCACCACTGCATCATACGGCATTTTCAGTTCAGAAAATGCCTACCCGTGTACACTAACCAAAATACTTCTGTACTGCCTGCACTCCATTCGCAAACAGACCCTCACAGTCCTCTGCCGTCAAATCAAAATCGGTCGCATGGATCGTTTTCTCCCGCGAACCGCTTCCCGTCGTCGTGGAAATCCAGATAATCTGTCTCTGATCCTCCTCCGGGCGCATGCTGTTGTCGATTGCTTCCATACAGGTCGAGACGAGTGCTCTCAGATAATCGGGCAGGTTGCGTTTTACCAGCCAGTAGTCTGCTCCCGCCTCCTCATTCCAGTCAAGAAACTGAAATCCGAAAGTCGGACAGTTCGGATCTTCCTCCGCCTCCATTGCCCAGATCGGAAAATTGCTGAGCAACCCTCCGTCCACAAGCAGATGCTCCCGTCCCCTTGCATCCCGCAGAGAGACCGGCTCAAAAAAAACCGGGATGCTCGAACTTGCAAGCACCGCTCTCGCGACAGGAAAGGTCTCCGGATTCAAACCCAAGAGACTCAAATCATCGGGAAAAATCAAAAGTCGACGCATCGACAGATCGCTGACCGGAATGATCAGCCTTCTGCCTCTCCGGTGAAGATCCCCAAATGTCCGAATTCCCCGTTCGGAAAGTACCTGCTCCATCCATTTTTCGAGGTACCGATTGTTGTACACGCCGAGAGAAAAGAGAAGGGACAGCAGTTTTCCCACTGTCCCGAAGTTATCCACCATATCCCGCCCACGAAACTTTCGGTAATTCAGTGTCTCCATCTCTCTTTTCAGTTCTCGGCACTCATAACCGGACGCAATCAGCGCAGCGACCACAGCCCCCGCGGAAGAACCCGCGACAGACTCAAAACGGTAGCCTTCCTGTTCCATCCCACAGGCAGCTCCGACATGAGCGATTCCGCGCACGCCTCCGCCCTCAAAAACTCCTTTACAGCATTTCATGCATACCCCTCCATATCAACGTAACTGTTCCCATGAAAGAATATGCATGAATCCAGTGAAAAGAGCCTGATTTTCGTTACAATTCATGCGTTGGTCCTGCACAAACGATAACGGATTTTACTTTTCTTCCTCGTCGTCCTTCTTCTCAGACTTCTCGGCATTTGCCTCGCGGATTGCGGTAGCTGCCGCATCCGCTGCTGCCTTTGCAAGGACTGCCGGATCATTTGCCGGAACAGCATTCATAACCGGAATCGGACGGGTGATCTGGAGCGGAAGGTTTACTCCCAGCATATTTAAGATAACACCCTTTGCATCCTTATCAAGAACCTTCGGAAGCTGTTCTGCCTTCACAATAACCGGGCGGAAACTGTCATCCTGACAGAATTTGCGGAACTCTAAGACATCGGTAAATACCGGCTGGTATTTCTCGCCGTCCTTGAGCTTAATCATCGGAGTTGCATTTGTATCCTTCTGAATTGCAAAGATCAGACTGCTCTTGCGGAAGTCTGCGAGCATCTCCTCCTGAAGCTCTTTGAGGCGCTCCTTCGTATCCTCCTCTGCCGGTCTGCGAAGCTCCTGTGCAAAATAAACAGCAGTCAGATGAAGCTGTGGGTTCTCCACCCATACAGAGCCATCCGGCGCTTCCTTCTGATCTCTCTTCTTCACGATCTCCTGAATCTGCATCGTCGTCTCTTCTCCGTTAAAGCTCAGATGAAGAGCATTGACACCCATTGTATACAGAGTGGTAAAGAACAGAAGCATCTGCTTAGATGCCAGTTTCAGCACCGTTGTCGGAATCTTCTTCTGTGCCAACTCCTCGGTCTTTGCCTTTGCGCTCTGCTCGTCAAAATAAATCATAACCTCATCATCAAAGGTTTCCGGATCACACTCTACATAAGGAGCTCTGGTACAAGCAGACATCAAAATAAAGAATTCCCCCTCTTCTTTTGTCAGTCTGATCAGAAGCTCTTTTTTTCCTTCTGTAATTTCCACGTTCTTCTCGTCACTCATAGCTAATCTCCCTGTCTCCATATTTTATCACATCCACAACATCTCTATCCGTTCACAATCTCTACTCTGATGTGTTTGGTATGTTTCTTTATGGACGCATGGCTTCATTATACAAGGTTTCGTTTGCTTTGTAAATCCTTTCTGTCCGGCGCCCTGATTCCATTTTTTTCAAAAAGTTACCGTTCAGAAAATCTGTCTCTGCGTGCGGAAACCTCAAAAATCCTCCAAAATTCCAAGACTCTGCGCCAGATCTTTCAATTCCTGATTTCTGTGATTCATCGTGCCAAACCGCTCAACGGTACAGAATACTCTCCGGCAGGTCTTCAAGCATTCCACTGCCTGTGCAAATTCTGAATCTCCGATCGGTTCAAATGCCGGAGAGAAAATGAGATTTGCCGACAGTGCCCGCGCAATCGGATATTCCACATCATTTTCTGCAATCACGCCTGCAAAAAACGGTAAATTCTGTCTCTGCAAACGGCGATACAGCGAAATTGCCGATCCCCCTCCACCGATTACAAAAATCTCCGGTGTCCCGTCTCCTTCTGGCCGCTCAAGCTCCACGGTTCCCGTCTGCGCGCAGAACGTTCCCCGCTGAATCTGATACAACTGCGTGATATTCTGATCGGTGAAAATCTCCTCGGGCGTCCCACACCGCTCAATCCGCTCCTGCCCCACACAGACAATATAGTCCGAGATTCGCTCTGCAAGATCCAGTTCATGAAGAGACATCAGCACTGCAATCCCGCGACTTTTCACGAGTTCTTTTAAGAGTGCGAGAAGTTCGAGTTTGTGGCTGACATCAAGGTAGGACGTCGGCTCGTCAAGCACGAGAATTTCCGGCTCCTGCGCAATCGCCCGTGCAAGAAGAACGCGCTGACGCTGTCCGTCGCTGATTCTGGCAAATTCCCGGTCTGCGAGATCTTTTGCGTGGACAAGCTCCATCGCCTCCAGCACTTTTTGTCGGTCTGCCTGCGTCAAAATTCCAAATCTTCCGGTATACGGATAGCGCCCTGCCTCAACGACATCCCGACATGTCATCTGCTCTGGGCGAACTTTCTGCGTCATCATCACCGCCATCTTTTTTGCCGTCTCCGACGCGGACATTATGCTCATCTTTCTTCCGTCGAGATAAACAACGCCACCAAGCAGAGGAAGCTGACCGATCACGCTCTTTAAGATCGTCGACTTGCCGGCCCCGTTTGGACCGATCAGTGTCACGATCTGCCCCGTTCGAACCTGAAGCGCAATCTCTGAGATTAACGGGCGCGAACCGTATCCGACCGCCATCTGTTCGGTTTGAATTTTATTTTCTGGACTCTTCGATGATTTTTCCATGCGTAACTGCCTTTCTGCGCTGTTTTGTCTTTCTACTCCATCTTCTTATTTCATGCTCTATCATTTTCCCTCTGTGCCCCGCCGTTTCGCTTCACGCTTTATTTTTTTCGCTTTGTGCTCTGCTTTTTTCTCTTCGCTCCATCGGCAAAGCAAGTCACGCAAACTCGTTCTCACTCCGGGTTTGCTTAGACTACTTCTTTGCCATGTCGCTTGCTCACTGGCACAACCTCAATCTACTATTTTCCCAACCAAACCATATTAATTGTGGGTTCGCTTCACCATCATCCAGATCACAACCGGCGCACCAAAGACTGCTGTCACAGTACTGATTGAGAGTTCGGTCGGCGCAAAGATCGTCCGCGCAATCAAATCACAAAGTAAACAGAATCCTGCTCCACCAAAGAAACATCCCGGAATCACAAACAGCGGTTTCGACGTTCCGAAAATCCGGCGCACAAGCTGAGGAACTGCAATCCCGACAAAGGAGATCGGTCCTGCAAATGCTGTCACACAGGCAGAGAGAATACTTGAGAGCAAAATCAACTCCACACGAAATCTCCGAATGTTAACACCCATACTTCTCGCATATTCCTCTCCGAGCTGACATGCCCCAATCGGCTTTGCAAGCAACATTGCCATCGCCATACCAAGCACCGTCACAACAGTGATTACCCTGACATTTTCCCACGAGATTCCCGAAAAGCTTCCCATCGACCAGTTGTGAAGATTTACAATCTTTGCATCATCCGCAAACGTCACGACAAAATCTGTGATTGCAGAGCAGATGTATCCAATCATAACTCCACAGACTACAAGCATCGCCATCGAACGCACGCGTCCAGAACATACGAGAACAAATCCCATTGAGATCAGTGATCCAATAAATGCAGAAAGGATCAGAGCCGTCGATCCCAGTGCTATTCCTCTTCCAAGAAAGATAATCATTACAAGGGCGACAACCATCTTCGCCCCGGAAGAAATTCCAAGAACAAACGGTCCGGCAATCGGGTTTGCAAAAAAGGTCTGAAGCAAAAATCCAGATACTGAAAGAATTCCGCCGAGAAGCATTGCCGAAAGAAGACGCGGGAGACGAATATCCCAAACAATATGGCAGGCGACCTCATTTTCCTCATTTCCAAGCAAAATTCCGAGAATCTCCGATAGTGAAAGAGAAACACTCCCGGCATTGATATTACAGAAGATAAGCAAAATCAGAAGCACCAACAGACTGATATACGAAATCTGCACCCGAAGTTTCTGCTTGTCCTCTGATGAATAACTCGCTTGTATATGTTTCATCTTGTTATCTCCTCTGTCACTTTTTATTTAACCTCTATAAAAAAAGGCGACGTTACACAGGCTCATCGACTCACATTTTCACTCCACGTTCACTTTGTCCTCGCCTACATTCTTACTTCAACGGATGCAGATACGTCATCTTCGCCGGATCTGGTTCTTCCTCCGTAAACAGCCGGTGCATATCGAGAATCATATCCCCAAGTCCCATACTCTCCTGAAACATATTTTTTCCGGTGCACCACACATGCCCCTCTTTCACCGCCTTAAATCCAGAAAGCAGACTACTCTTTGCGAGAAGCTCCGAGAGACTTTCAAGTTCCCCATCAATCGTGCTGTTGTAAATTAGATAGTCCGCATCTTTTGCTTCTGCATAAAATGCCTCCATCTGCATATTCATCGTGGAAAGTGCATTTCCATTGTCCTCAATATTCTGAGGAAGCGGAATTCCACCTGCCATCCGGATCATCTCTGAAATATAATCTCCAGGTTTTCTGACATTTGCATAGCCGTTTGAGCTGATGTAGAAAAACGTCGCCGTTTTCCCCGAAGCCTGCTCCGCGACAACCTGCTCCACCTCTTTGGCCTTTTCCTCAAAACACGCTTCTGCTTCCTCCTCTTTTCCGAGAAGAGCACCGTAAAGTTTGATCCACTCCATGCGTCCGAGAGGGCTCTTCTCATAGCTTGATCGCTCCACAAGTACCGGAATACCGAGCTTTTGAAGCTGTTCCTTCACCTCAGGGGAATGAGTAATCATCGTGGACTCAATCGCCAAATCACAGGATTTTGAGAGAATCAGCTCATAATCAGGCGCACTGTACTTTCCCGCATAAGTCATCGCCCCCGACTCCATCGCCTGCTTTGCCTCCTCAATATACCATCCACTCTCCTGTGTTCCAGAAAGCGTCACCTGATCAATCGCATCCAGACTGCGAAAAAGATCCATCGCGGACGTCGCCGACAGATAAATATTCGAGAGCGGACGGCAGATCACGGTCACCGTCTCCGGTACATTCTGCGGGATTTCTGCCTGTTCCGGCACGACAAGATAGGTATCTGCATCCCCGATCACAATCTTTTCATACCCGCCCTCATATTTCTCCACTGAAAACTGAGTCGCATAGCGCAGATCCATCGTCTCCTGAAGTGTCATCGTCTTCCAGTCCTGAGAAACTCCTGTGCTTTCTTCCTGTGATCTTACTCCCTGCTCCGCCGATTTTGACCCTGCATCTTCATTCTTTGCACATCCGGTCAGAGCAATTTCCGTTCCAATCGTCAGCGTCAGCACAATTAGAAAAATCGATAACTTTTTCTGCATGAAACTTTCCTTTTCCCTACAATTTCCTATTCGTTTTTCCATACGCTTTTCCATACGTCTTTTCATTCGCTTTTTTATATGATTGTCCATACAATTTCTCATTCCCGATTGTCCTGATTAATTCTCCTGTCGCAGGGACGCAGAATCAAAAGTCAGGGTATAGGAAATCTCATGAGGCTGGCTCATCGCAACCGTGTCGGCGAGCACTGCCAGCTTGCGATCAAACTCAGCAATCGGAATTTCAAATATGGAACTGTCTCCCTCTCCGACCTGACCGATTCGATCATATTTCACGTCATTTACCTTCATATAATCGTAATTCGGACTGCTCCAAATCACCTCTGCGGTTGCAACCCCATCTTTTACCGTCAGATGAGTCGGGGACTCAACCGAAACCTTTCCTGATCCGCCCTGCATGCTCACCTCAACCGTGTAAGTGCCATCTGCAAGCCCAAGGCTTTCCACCGTCACAACCGTTCCATCCGCATATGCCTCAGACGGAAGGGAATCTGCGCGGAAAACAATCTCTCTGTCGTACCATTTCTCTTTTTTCTTGCTGAATGCACTGCAATCAATTCCCGCATCAAGCGCCTCAACCGGCACGGTAAATGTGCAGGAACCATCCTCGGCAGTCTCTGCCGGAATCATCTCGCTCTCCTCAGCCTTTACCGCCTCCTCGGCTTTTCCCAGATAAAGTTTTCCGTAACCGCTTCCGCTCATCGTCATAACTGCCTGCATCGCTCCATCTTTGACTGTGAGCTCACATTTTGTCACCTTAAACATGCTCGAACTCGAATCAACGGTCACCTCATAAGTGCCTTCCTTGAGCTGATCTGCGGATACCGGCTCCATGCCCTCCTCGACAACTTCTTTTGCCTCCACAGTTTCATCCCCGGATGCTACACCCGCATCCGCAGCTTCTGCGTTCTCACTCTGCGCCGTTGCCTCTGTCGTCTCCTCTAAACTGCTATCACTCTCCGCATTCGCTGTCCCACTCGTCTGCTCCATCTTGTTTGCCGTATCATTTTTTGCACATCCGGTTGCAAGCACGGTTGCTGTCGCACACATCAAAATTGCCTTTGCCATCCATCTCTTTCTCATAATATTCTCCTCATTTTTCTTTTCTCAATTTTTATATTTTCCTTAAAATTTCTCTTATTCTCGCAAACACTGCCATATCCGATTCTTCTTGCCGATGTCTTGTAATTGGAAATGTGAGAGAAGCGATCCATTCAAGAAGAATTCAACAGGAATCCATGAAGAAAAAAGACCGATAACCAGTTTTTTCCCGGTCCCGGTCTTTCTTCGACTGACTTTTTTCTAATCTAATTTTTTCCGATCACATTTTTTGTAATCTCTTGTGCCATCTTGCGACACCCGCTTTTTATTTTGCCAGATTGTCAACGGCTGCCTGTGCATGCTGTACGAACAACTGCTGGATCGGCTCAAGCTCACCGAGACCTCTTACCAGACAAGTTACCTCATAACCGGCATCCTCAAAGGTCTTCTTCCAGGACCCATCCTCATCGCCTGCCATATCGTTGTTTGCATGATCACCTGCAACGATCATCAGAGGCTCAAGAACAACTTTCTTGTACTCGCCTGCCTGAACCTTTGCAAGAACATCCTCAAGGCTCGGAGTTGCCTCCACAGTACCAACAAAATAGTTCTCATATCCAGACTCCGTCAGCAGATCCTGCATCTTTGCGTAAATCTGGTTGGAATCAGCCTCAGTTCCGTGACCCATGAAGCAGATAGCGGTCTCGCCGTCATCGTACTCAGCAGTTGCCTCGGTGATCGCCGTCATAACAGCCTTAAAGTCCTCATCGCTCGTCAGAAGCGGTTCGGCGATGGATACCTTCTCAAATGCGTCAGAACGCTCTGCAACCTCATTGACAAGATCAGTGTACTCCAGACCATTCATCAAATGGGTCGGCTGAATCACAAGTCTCTTTACGCCATTCTTCTCTGCACGGTCAAGTGCCTCGGTCACATTATCGATGATCTCGTTGTCACGGGACTTTACATGGTCAATGATGATCTGGCTCGTAAATGCACGGCGAACGGAATAATCCGGAAATGCCTTCTCGATCGCATCCTCGATTGCACCAACGGTCATGCGACGGTTGTCATTGTAGCTCGTTCCGAAGCTGACTACCATCAGCTCATCCTCGCCGATCTCATCCTGATTTCTCGGATTATCCTTGGAAGCATCACCGGTATTGTAGTTCTCTTCCTCTTCTTCCTCGGTCTCTGCGGTCTCTGCCTCAGTCGTCTCCTCTGCAGTGGTCTCCTCCGCACTCGTCTGCGCCTCGGTCGTCTCTGCCGTAGTCTCCTTAGATGAGCTTGAGCATCCTGCTACCACTGCCACCGTCGTTGCTACTGCAAATAAAGCTGCCATTTTTTTCAGTTTCATTCTTTTCTTCCTCCCTTTTTTCTGCAAGTCCTGAGCCTTTTGAATATTTAACGATTCTTGTCCTCGTTCTCTCAGGCTCTGCTCTCTATCCAACTAACTTGATGAAATAGACAGGAAAAAGTTTCCCACAAAAAATGATTCTGAACAAAATAACAGCTCTCTCATCCGCTTGCATCCCGGTTTCCAAACCGACAGCCGAAACCGAATGTTCCGCTGTATCTGTCAGAAACCTGTCCGCATCGCTTTTCTCATTCTGATATTATCTCTCTTGTACATGTAGCCCAGCATTTTGCTGGTCTGTATGTCTCACGCTGCGCTCAGGTCGGTACGATCAATTCCTCGTGATCTGGAAAACTTTTCCTGTACCAGCATCCGGCAGGTTTCCTGGCTCAACGGTCTGTGGAACCAAACCACTCATATCGTTCCACACGCAAAAGACCGCCTTCCCAATTTCTAAAGAAATAAAGAAATCAGTGACTTTCTGGTCCTTCGCTCCAGTCTCACAGTGACGAGATCGCACAGGTCTTTCACCTGTTTCCCTTTTACCTGTCTACAAGAGTATCTTCTCTCCCACGACCCTCTCTTCGAGTTGTGAGGGAGAGCTACTCTTGCAGACAGCACCGGCTACTCTTAATCAGATATTGTATTTATCCTATCACGGAATGTTTCAAAAAACAATCCTTATTTCTCAACACCAAACTTTTCCTTCTGCTCCTCCAAGAACTCCGGAGTCTCGAAGTAATCGATCTTCATCGCATGTTTTACCTCTGCAAGAGTCTGGCTTGCAGTCTCTCTTGCCACACGGGTTCCCTCGCGAAGAATCTCGTAAACATCGCCGATTCTGTTCTCGTACTCTTTTCTGCGCGCACGGATCGGACGAAGTTCTTCCTGCATAACATTGTTCAAGAATTTCTTCACCTTCACATCTCCGAGACCACCTCTCTGATAGTGATCCTTGAGCTCCTGAAGATTCTTGTAATCCGGCAGATACTCTGCAAAATGATCGTCGTTGCAGAACGCATCCAAATAGGTAAATACGGTGTTACCCTCGATGCAACCCGGATCTTCAACGCGGATGTGGTTCGGATCGGTGTACATTGACATGATCTTCTTGCGAACTTCCTCCTCGGTCTCAGACAGATAGATGCAGTTGCCAAGAGATTTGCTCATCTTTGCCTTTCCATCGGTACCCGGCAGACGCAGGCAGGCCTTGTTGCTCGGAAGCAGAATCTGCGGATCTACGAGAGTCTCTCCGTATACAGAATTAAACTTGTGAACGATTTCCTTCGTCTGCTCGATCATCGGCATCTGATCCTCACCAACCGGAACTGTCGTCGCCTTGAATGCGGTGATGTCTGCCGCCTGGCTGATCGGATAGCAGAAGAATCCAACCGGAATGCTTGTCTCAAAATTGCGAAGCTGAATCTCTGCCTTTACCGTAGGATTTCTCTGAAGTCTCGAAACCGTAACCAGGTTCTGATAGTAGAACGTCAGCTCTGTCAGCTCCGTCACATAGGACTGAACAAAAATATTCGACTTTGTCGGGTCAATTCCGACAGATAGATAATCCAGTGCAACCTCCATGATATTATTGCGCACCTTTGCCGGGTTATCCGCATTGTCAGTCAGCGCCTGTGCATCTGCGATCATAATAAAGATCTTATCAAATTCGCCTGAATTCTGAAGCTCCACACGACGCTTTAAAGAACCCACATAATGTCCAACATGCAGTCTTCCCGTCGGACGGTCACCGGTTAAAATAATTTTATTTGCCATTCGTTTCTTCTCCTTGTTCCTCTAAGTTCCTCTAATCTAATTACTTATTTATTATACTCAAAATATGCACAAGATCAAATGTTATTTTATTTTCCCACTTCCACAATCTTACCGATCAGATCCATATATTTCCCACAATACTCATTGTAAAGCGGAAGCATTTTTTCCTGAAATGCAGACTTTTCCTCCGGAGTCAGTTCAATTACCTGACAACCAGCTTTTTCGACAATCTCCCGTGAGCGCTTCGTTCTCTCCTCCCAGAGTTTTCTCTCATAGAGTGCGGACTCCTTCGCACACTCACGGATGATCTCCTGATACTCGGGACTCAGCTTCTTCCATGTGCTCTCCGAGATCATCTGCACTTCCGGAACTCGCGCATGCTCATCAACCGTCATATATTTGGCGACCTCATAGTGGCGCTCTGACTGATACGACGGCCAGTTGTTCTCTGCCCCGTTGATTTTTCCGGTCTCAAGCGCTGAGTAAACGCTCGCAAATGCCATCTGCACCGGTTCTGCACCGATCAGCTCGACCATCCGGCTCATCAGCTCCGATTCCTGTACTCGAATCTTCATTCCGACCATATCTTCCGGTGTCCGAATCGGCTTCTTTGATGTATAGAAATTTCGCGCTCCCGCATCATACCAGGAAAGTCCGACAAGACCATATCCCTCAAAGCTGTGAAGAAACTGATCACCGATCTCACTCTCAAGCACCTTCCACATATGCTCTGCGCTGTTGTAGAGGTATGGCAACTGGAGCACATTTACTTTCGGAATAAATTTTCCGACCGAAGAGAGGGAGGCACGGGTGAAATCAATTCCGCCGAACTGGAGCTGTTCAATCACCGACTGCTCATCGCCGAGTACCGCTCCCGCATTGACCTGAACAAGAATCTTTCCTCCTGTTCGTTCCTCAACCAGTTTCGCAAACCGGTAAGCACCCTGAGTCGTCGGATAGTCCTCCGCCTGATTCTCCGCATAAGTGAACACAAAATCCGGCTCAACCGCTGTATTTTCCCTGTTCTTTGCCCCACACGATGCGAGCAGTACACATGCGCCAAGCAGGCTGACTGCGCCGAAAATTCTGCCTGCAAATCTGCGAATTTCCTTCCCTTCACATCTCCCACTCCGCATGTCTCCGTTTTCCTGCCTCTCCACCACATTTTCTCCTTCTGCTTCTACACTTCTTTTTTCTTTCCATTTGTCAATGATTCCAATTATACCATAAATCCGATATGCTACGCTTCCAAATGTTGAAAGAATTTCACCAAAATTTATGAAACAGAGTGCGCATCTTCGTTCCACTGCGGTCGGTGCATAACAAGCGCCACTGGCGCTTTGCACCCTCGCGGAGCGTATCACTCAGAAGGGGGTTGTCTCCCCTCCTGAGAAGACTTGTGATACCCCCCACCTAAAGAGGAGGGGGACATCCACTCTGAGTTATAACATAATCTTAACAAGTTTACGACTCTTTCTCAAACGATCCACATGTTAATCCATTCACCTCTACTGTACACAGAATTACCACAAAATTTCCACAAGAATATCACAGACTCCTTTTAAGATTAAGTAACGTATCAGTTAAAATTATTAACATTATAAATAAACATTATAAGAGAGAAACAAACGGGAGGATGAGAACGATGAGACTACTGCTTGCGGAGGATGAGCATTCGCTTTGTAAAGCAATCATCACAATCTTGGAGAGAAAAGGCTACCAGGCGGAGGCTGTCTACGACGGGGAGGAGGCGCTGAATGCCTTGGAGAGTGGGCGTTACGACGGCGCCGTTCTCGATATCATGATGCCGAAAATGGACGGACTCACCGTCCTCAGACAGATCCGTTCTCATCAGAACCAGATTCCGGTACTTCTTCTGACTGCACGTTCCGAGATCGATGACAAGGTTGAGGGACTTGACCTCGGCGCAAATGACTATCTGACAAAACCGTTTGCCTCAAAAGAACTTCTCGCCCGAATCCGCGCGATGATGCGCCTTGTAAATTCCCAGACCGACAGCATCCTCACACTCGGAAATATCCGCCTGAATCGCACAACACTCGAACTGTCGTCCTCGTTTGGAAGTTTCCAGCTTGCAACCAAGGAATTTCAGGTGTTGGAGCTTCTGATGACAAGCCCCGGACACTGTATTTCGACCGAACGGTTCTTAGAACGCATCTGGGGAAATGAGAAGGATGTTGACCGCGATGTCGTCTGGATGTACCTCTCGTATCTTCGCAAAAAGCTCTCCGCTTTACATGCAGATATTCAGATTCAGACAGTTGAAGGTGAGGGATACCAAATATGATCCGAAAACTACAAATCAAACTGATTTCCATCTCAATGATCTCTCTGATTCTGGTGATGAGCGTGATTCTCGGGGCTGTCAACCTCCTAAACTATCGTCAGGTTGTGCTTGACGCCGACCGCACGCTCGCCTTTCTCGCAGAAAATGACGGGGAATTTCCACGAAAGGGAAAGGATTTTGATATTGGAGACAATCCAAAATACATGTCGCCGGAACTGGCGCGCGTCTCTCGCTACTTCTGCATTGAACTGGATTCCGATGAAGAGCTCTATGATCTCGACATCAGCGAGATTGCAGGCATCGATGAGAAAACAGCTTACGCTTATGCGCAGGAAGTCCTTGAACTTGGAAAGACTTCCGGCTTTCTCTCACACTATCGCTATCTCGTCCAGTCTTTAAGCGACGATGACGACTCTCCTGCGATCCGCATCCTCTTTCTCGACTGCTGGCGAAGCTTAAGTAATGTAGACTCCTTTTTCCTCGCCTGCGTCTGGACAGCACTCTGCGGAATCCTTGCCGTCCTGATTCTGATGATCCTTCTCTCAAAATGGATCCTTCGTCCGTTTTCTGAGAACTACGAGAAACAACGCCGTTTCATCACCGATGCCGGTCACGAGATCAAGACCCCGCTTGCAATCATCGAGGCTGACTCCGAGATTCTTGAGATGGACATCGGGGAGGACAATGAATGGCTTGAGGACATTCGTCAGCAGACCAAACGACTCACAAGCCTGACAAACGATCTGATCTACCTTTCCCGAATGGAGGAGGCACAGAATCAGGTTCAGATGATTGAGTTTCCATTTTCCGATCTCGCGCAGGAGGTTGTTCAGTCGTTTCAGACGATGGCAAAAGCACAGAACAAGAATTTTGTGACCGCAATCGATCCACGGATCAGTGTAAAGGGCAATGAGAAATCACTTCGCCAGCTTCTCTCCGTCCTTCTCGACAACGCATTGAAGTACTCCGGAGAACATGGAGACATCTCGCTTTCGCTCAAGCGACAGGGGCGCTATGCCTGCCTCAGCGTGACGAATTCAACTGCTGATCCGATCACCTTTCAGCTCGATCATCTCTTTGACCGCTTCTACCGCGGAGATGAATCGCGAAATTCCAAGACCGGCGGATATGGAATCGGGCTCTCGATTGCGAGCGCCGTGACTGCCAACCACAAGGGAAAGATTTCCGCTACCTCCCCTGACCCGAATACGCTGACGATCACCGTGCAGATTCCAGCCTGTCCCGTCAGCAAGACCTGATAAAAGTAAAAGATTGAAAGAAGGGAACACAAGATGAACGCAGAGACAAATGCAGGAGGAAACACCAAGACAAAGACCGAAACAAATACAGGGACAAACGCTGATCTGGATCGTGCGGACACCAACTCTTTTTATGGGGATCGCCTTTCTGTAATGCAGGCGACTGCCGAACAGCTCACAAAAATCATCGAGTCTTACCCTGGAAATACACGACCCGGCAATCAGAGTGACAACAAATATCACCCTGTTCTCTACTGCACTTCCCGGATCAAATCGCCGGAGAGCATGAAAAACAAGCTCAAAAAACACGGCTATCCGCTTACCTGCGAGTCTGCTCTCACGAATGTCCGGGATGCAATCGGAATTCGGGCGATCTGCTCGTTCTCCGATGATGTATTTGCACTTGCACGCTGGCTCTGTGAGCGCCCGGAATTCAACGTCATCAACCAGAAAGATTACATTTCCTATCCGAAGCCGAACGGCTACCGGAGTTATCATCTGATTCTTCAGCTTGTCGACGGACCGGGAGACGGACTCTTTGCCGAGATTCAACTTCGAACGATCGCGATCGATTTCTGGGCGAGTCTGGAACACCAGCTCAAGTACAAGCACGAAATCACTCACGAGGCACTGATTCGCAGTGAACTCAAACGATGCGCCGATGAAATCGCCTCGATCGATCTCTCGATGCAGACGATTCGGGATTTAATCGACGATAATTTTTCAAATTGCTCAGAAAGGAGCTCGTCACCATGACAAGATCACAATACACAAGAGACAACAACAATGGCACAGACACTTACAATCGTGGCAATCACAAATGTCTCTGTTCAGGAGGTTCAGCGATACTTTGATATGTTCGGGCGCAGTGGTCCGTGGACGACCCAGTTTCAGGAGACAAAGAGCTGTGGCTCGGGTGTCATCATCGCAAACGAAAAAAGCGTTTCACTTTGAGGGATCCCCTCAGAGCGAAACGCTTTTTAATGCTTATTTATTTATGCAGATAAAACGATAACATACTTTTTCATACAGACTAAACAAACATCACGGATATGAGTTCATCTAAGTAATTAAGCCTCAGCAACTACCTTGAATGCCTCATCCAGATCCTCGATGATATCATCTACATTCTCAGTACCGATGGACAGACGAATCGTTGCCGGAGTAATGCCCTGATCTGCCAGCTCATCCTCGTTCAGCTGAGAATGGGTTGTGGATGCCGGATGGATGACCAGAGACTTCACATCTGCTACGTTTGCAAGCAGAGAGAAGAGCTCCAGATTGTCGATGAACTTCTTCGCATTCTCTGCACCACCCTTGATCTCGAAGGTGAAGATCGAACCACCACCGTTCGGGAAGTACTTCTTGTACAGTGCCTGCTGTTCCGGATCATCGGATACAGACGGATGATGAACCTTCTCTACAAGCGGATGCTTGTTCAGATACTGAACGACTTTCAGTGCGTTCTCCACATGACGCTCTACTCTCAGAGACAGAGTCTCAAGACCCTGTAACAGAATCCATGCGCTGATCGGAGCGATCGTTGCGCCGGTATCTCTCAGCAGGACTGCACGGATCTTAGTCACAAATGCTGCCTTGCCAACGGCCTTTGTGAAGCTGACGCCGTGATAGCTCGGGTTCGGCTCGGTTAAGGACGGGAACTTTCCGCTGTCCTCCCAGTCGAAGTTACCGCTGTCTACGATCACACCGCCAAGAGTGCTTCCGTGACCACCGATGAACTTAGTTGCGGAGTGAACAACGATGTCTGCTCCGTACTCGATCGGACGTACCAGATACGGGGTTGCAAAGGTATTATCAACTACCAGCGGAATCTTGTGTGCGTGTGCAATGTTTGCGAGTCTCTCGATGTCTACAACATCGGAGTTCGGGTTTCCAAGGGTCTCTACATGGATTGCCTTGGTGTTATCCTGAATGGCTGACTCTACTTCCTCATAGTTGAACGGATCTACGAAAGTGGTCGTGATGCCGTACTCACTCAGAGTATGTGCTAACAGGTTGTAGGTACCGCCGTAGATGTTCTTTGCTGCTACGATGTGATCGCCTGCATGTGCCAGATTCTGGAAGGTATAGCTGATTGCTGCTGCACCGGAAGCAACTGCCAGTGCTGCGACACCGCCCTCAAGAGCTGCAACTCTCTGCTCGAATACATCTTCGGTCGGATTGGTCAGACGACCATAAATGTTACCTGCATCTGCCAGTCCAAAACGTGCTGCTGCGTGATCACAGTTGCGGAACACATAGGAGGTTGTCTGGTAAATCGGAACGGCTCTTGCGTCGGTCACTGCATCCGGCTGTTCCTGTCCTACATGAAGCTGTAAGGTTTCAAACTTTAAATTTCTGTCTGCGTATGCTTTCTTACTCATAATTGATTTCCTCCTCAAGTTCAGGTCTATTTTTTGTTTCCTTTATTTCCTATCAACTTACAAGGAGATAATAACAAACTTTCCAGAATCTGTCTAATAGAAAAAAACAGATCTCTAGTTATAGATTAAACCTATAACTCATTTCGGCAGGGTGTTCCCTCTTTCATCTGCACGATTCCCCGGATTCCACAATCCACCATACTGCGAACCGCGGTATCCGTATAGAATGCCATATGCGGAGTGAAAATGACGTTGCGGAACTGGTGCAGATAGAACCAGTTTCTGTTTTTCAGAATATCAATGCGGTGATCCTCGTGGATGATTCCCTCCTCGCCCTCAACAGTATCAAGACCGAGTGCTCCGATCTTCTCGCTCTCAATGCCCTCGACAAGCGCATCGATATCCACAAGCTCTCCGCGCGCGCAGTTAATCAGGATCACGCCATCCTTCATCTTCGCAATCGTTTCACGGTCGAGCATATGATAATTTTCCGGTGTCAGCGGAAGATGAAGTGTGATGATATCTGCCTCGCGGTAAACGGTCTCGCGATCCACATAGGTCGCATACTTCTTCACTTTCTCCTTCTCATAAGGGTCAACTGCCAGAATCCGACAGCCAAATCCAGACAGACTGCGGATTACCTGAGCACCAATTTTTCCGGTTCCGATCACACCGACTGTCATGTGCTTAAGCTCGCGCCCCATCAGTCCTTTCAGTGCAAAGTCATTGACCTGACCTCTCCAGAGTGCCTGCTTGTAATTGCGCAGACACATCAGCATCATCATAATCGTGAAGTCTGACACTCCGTCCGGCTCATAGCTTGCATTGCACACATGAATGCCAATGCTCTTCGCATATGCCACATCAATATGGTTAAATCCGATCGTTCTCGTCGAAAGACACTCCACGCCCAGTTTCTTCCATGCATCCAAAAGCGGAACATCGATCGTGCCCTGACCGAGAATTGATACGCCGTCACAGCCCTCTGCCATCCCCGCATTCTCCAAAGACGGCACCTCACCAGTTTCCACAACCTCAACCTTTAACTCCTTTGCAATTCTGGCAATGTCTGCCTTCTCGTCCTCTCGTACCTCATAGAGCAGTATTTTCATAACAAATCTGTCCTTTCCCTGTCTCACCCAGACATATTCCTCGAACCATCTCTCGTACCACATTGTCTGCATGCTCAGTGTATGTTAAATTTTATTTCTCATCAATCTCATCGTACCACAGGAAGCCCCAAATTGACAGCTCCTCTTTTGAAAGAAATTCACTTCATTTCCTATCATAAAAAATCCCGCAAGCAGATTTTTCGTTACCGGTTACGCAGTGCGCAAACAGCAATAGATTTTCTACTTGCGGGAAATATTTTTGCAAATACTTAAAGCCTATACGTCTATACTAGCCGGCGACGTAAGACGAGAAAGTGCAGGCAAACCCGTGTGAAACGTCGGTGCTTAGACCGTGTCCTTTACGGTCTTATGCACCGCTACGTTGAACCCGGAGCGAGCGCGCGTTTGCCTGACTTTACTCGTCGTCGGCGCCTCGATAAATCAATAAATCTATAAATTTTTAGAAGATCACCGTCAACAGCATCTTAAAATTCTCTTTTCCATACACCGCATGCGGATGGCGTGCCGGCATCACAATCGTCTCTCCCTCATGAAGCTCATACTCGACACCATCAATCGTAATCCGTCCAACACCGTCAAGGCACTGTACCATCGCATCTCCGCCGGACTCATGCGTGCTGATCTCCTCTCCTTTCCAGAAGGAAAACAGCGTCAGGCTGACTGCATCGTTCTGTGCAAGGGTACGGCTGACTACCTGACCCTCCTGATATGCAATCATCTCTTTCAGGCTTAAAACCTCTGCCTTGTTAATATTCTTTATTCTCTCTTCCATCATACCTTCTCCTTTTTTGTTATTGACTTCTCTCTTTCTTGCTTTTCCTGCGTTCCAGATTCTTTGAATCTTCCACCTTCGCCTTTTTTCGTATTTTTAACGACCCAGCAATGCCTTCAAATCTTCCTCTACGGTTGTCGTCGGCGCAATATGATAGTTCTCCACCAGATAGTTTAACACATTCTTTGAAATAAATGCAGGTAAAGTCGGACCAAGTCGAATATTTTCAATTCCAAGATGAAGCAGGGTCAGCAAAATACAGACCGCTTTCTGCTCATACCAGGACAATACGAGCGATAACGGAAGCTCATTAACCGAACACTCAAATGCCTCCGCAAGCGCGATTGCCACGCGAATCGCACTGTACGCATCATTGCACTGTCCCATATCCATGATGCGCGGAAGTCCCGCCACTTCTCCAAGATCGAGATCATTGAAACGGTATTTTCCACACGCAAGCGTCAGAATCACCGAATCTGCCGGAGTATTTTTCACAAAATCCGTGTAGTAATTTCTTCCCGGACGCGCACCATCACAACCTCCAACAAGGAAGAAATGACTGATCTTTCCTGCCTTTACAGCCTCCACAACCTGATCTGCAACTGAGAGCACAGTTCCATGCGCAAATCCGGTCATCACCTGCTTTCCGCCATTGATTCCGGTCATCTCATGATCTTCCTGATAACCGCCAAGCTCTAAAGCCTTCTCAATCACCGGTGTGAAATCCTTATTTTTTCCGATGTGCTTCATCTCCGGATAAGAGACAACCTCCGTCGTAAACACGCGATCCGCATAGCTCTTCTTCACCGGCATCAGGCAATTTGTCGTGAAAAGAATCGGAGCCGGAATGTTGTCAAACTCCTTCTGCTGGTTCTGCCATGCCGTTCCGAAATTTCCCTTCAGATGCGGATATTTCTTTAATTCCGGATAGCCATGCGCCGGGAGCATTTCCCCATGCGTGTAAATGTTAATACCCTTGTCCTTTGTCTGCTCCAGCAGAAGTTTCAGATCAAGAAGATCGTGACCGCTGATCACGATAAACGGTCCTTTCTCAACGGAAAGCGGAACCGTCACCGGCTTCGGATCGCCAAAACTCTCGCGATTTGCCTTGTCAAGAAGTTCCATGCATGCCAGATTTACCTCTCCGACCTCAAGGACAACCGGAAGCAGATCTGCCATCTCAAGCTCATAACCGAGTACAGCGAGCGCCTTCACAAAGAACTGATCAACAGTTTCATCGCGGTATCCAAGTACCATTGCATGATAGGCATAAGCCGCCATTCCGCGAATTCCAAACAGAATCAGCGACTTTAATGAACGAATATCCTCATCTGTCTCCCAGATCGCCTTCATCTCATACACATCTGTGTCGCCACAGCGGGAAGCACAGGTGATGCATCCTGGGGAGATTCTCGCCTTCTCCTGACGCACGCGCTCAATCATTTCTTTTACAGTCTCTTCATTGAAATTTACATTTGTGATTGTCGTAAACAGGGCTTCCACAATCAGCTCGGTCGTGTGCTCATCACCCGGATGATGAAAACACCCTTTGGCCAGACCGATCAGCTCTCCGGTCAGCTCATCCTGAAGATTTGCGACATTCGCACTTTTACCACAGACTCCTGCATTTCCTGTACATCCGGTGCATCCCGCGGTCTGCTCACACTGAAAACAAAACATTTTATTCATTTAAGATTTCCTCCATATCTGATGACTCGCCAGTTCCTGATTCGTCTCTATACTTGCCTTTGCACTTGCTTTTGTACTCGCTTTTTACTGGCTTTTGTACCCGCTTTCGTACTCTGTATTCTCCTCTGTTCGTATACAGGATACTCGAAAATCCATCAAAAATCCGTAACGGTTGTTACAAAGCAGAAAAAAAAGAGACTCCACAGGACAATTGCCTGCAAAGCCTCTCTCTTTTCCCTATGTAGAAGAAATCTTCTTATTCGTTTTTGTTCTCAGATGAACAGCTCAGATTAGTTGTTGATCAGCTTATCATCTTCGTTGTTCCAGCTGTACAGCTTACGGATCTCTGCACCAACCTTCTCAGACGGATGCTCGGAAGCCAACTTTCTCATAGCCTTGAAGTGTACCTGACGACCTGCCGGAGACATGTCAAGCAGGAACTCCTTAGCGAAGGTACCATCCTGAATATCGGTCAGGATCTTCTTCATGGTCTTCTTGGTCTCTGCGGTGATCAGCTTCGGTCCGGTGATGTAATCGCCGTACTCAGCAGTGTTGGAGATGGAGTAACGCATTCCAGCGAAACCAGACTGATAGATCAGGTCTACGATCAGCTTCATCTCATGGATGCACTCGAAGTATGCATTCTTCGGATCGTAACCAGCCTCAACCAGAGTCTCGAAACCAGCCTGCATCAGAGCGCAAACACCGCCACACAGAACTGCCTGCTCACCGAACAGATCGGTCTCAGTCTCGGTACGGAAGGTAGTCTCCAGCAGACCTGCTCTTGCTCCGCCGATGCCCAGGCCGTAAGCCAGTGCCTTCTCCAGTGCCTTGCCGGTGTAATCCTGCTCAACAGCTACCAGACACGGAGTTCCCTTACCTGCCTGATACTCACTACGAACCGTATGACCCGGTGCCTTCGGAGCGATCATGGTTACATCGACATTCTTCGGCGGATTGATGCATCCGAAATGAATGTTGAAACCATGAGCGAACATCAGCATATTGCCCTCTTCCAGGTTCGGCTCGATGTCTCTCTTGTACATATCTGCCTGCAGTTCATCGTTGATCAGGATCATGATGATATCTGCCTTCTTTGCAGCCTCTGCTGCGGTATAAACTTCAAATCCCTGCTTCTCAGCCTTTGCCCAAGACTTACTTCCCTCATACAGACCAATGATAACATGGCATCCAGAATCCTTTAAGTTTAATGCGTGTGCATGTCCCTGGCTACCGTAGCCGATAATCGCAATCGTCTTACCCTCCAGTAAGGATAAGTTACAATCTTCCTGATAATAAATCTTTGCCATGATTCTTTTCCTCCTTGGAAATACATATGAATCTAAATTCTTTTAAAATTTTATAAGCAAAAGGATTCATACCGGCGTCTCTCTGTCCGTCTTTGGCATTCCTTCTCGCTAACATCTCTCATGGATCTCGCCGTGTCTCATCAACATTTCCGTCGAAATCCGTCCGCTCTGCGCTTACGGCAGATAACGGATGTCATCGGAACCTCTCGAAAGGCCCGTCAGACCAGTTCTTGCAAGCTCCAGAATCTCATAATCCTCGAGCAGGTTGATAAGGGCATCCAGTTTGGACTGATCACCAGTCAGCATAACGGTGAGGGAATCTTTTCCCACATCCACGATCGTCGCACGGAAAATGCTGGAGATCGCATTGACTGCCTGACGCTGATTTGCATTCGCCCGAACCTTTACCATGATCAGTTCCCGGTAAACGGAATGACCCGGCTTGAGTTCTTTGATGTCGCGGACATCTTCCAGCTTACGCAACTGTTTTTCAATCTGTTCCAAAACACTCTGATCTCCATAGGAAACCACCGTCATTCTGGAATAGCGCTCATCTGCCGTAACACCAACGGTCAGACTCTCGATATTATATCCCCGGCGACTGAACAGACCCGCAACGCGACTCAGTACACCGGAAGTGTTGTCTACCAGCAATGATAAAACAATTCTATCCATCGGCTCTCACCCTTTCCTGTCAACTGACATTCCGACTACCAATGCAGATCGGATTCTCAGCTTGCCCATTACATATCGATTTCCTATATTAATCTTTCTATTAATCTTCTGTTTTTATATTGTCGATCTTCTATCGGACCTCGCATGCAATTCGTAATTCTTATGATAACAATCATGTACCTTTTTGTCAACTCTCAAAATGGAATGTATGATATTCCTGAGGGTTATAGGTTTCTGTCCCCGCGTTGCGCAAACAGCAACGGATTCTGATGGCAATCCACTGTTATTTCGATCAACGCACCATATCTCTCGTGATTTCTGCGAGACTTCCTGCCCCACACATCGCCATCGTATCCTTCAGTTCTGCGCCGAGACGGATGATGAGTTCCTCAACGCCCTCCTCTGCTCCGCCGTACACGGCTGTCACAAACGGTCGACAGATCAAAACACCATCAGCACCAAGCGCAAGCGCCTTGAACAGATCCACTCCGGTTCGGATTCCTCCATCCACTAGAATTTTCATCGAGTCTCCGACAGCTTCTGCGATCTCCGGAAGAACCTCTGCGGTCGCCGGACACTGGTCAAGCACACGGCCACCGTGATTTGACACGACAATCGCAGATGCACCTGCCTCCTTCGCTTTCCTTGCCCCGCGCACCGTCATGATTCCCTTCACGATAAATGGTAATCCTGCCTCGCGGATGATTTCACCAAGCTCCTCCACCGTCTTTGCGCCAGCCGGTGGATTGCGGTCTTTCAAAAACGGAAGTCCCGCTGCATCCACATCCATTGCAACCGCAAATGCCCCACTCTCACGCACAAGTTTCATCTTCTGCGCTACGGTCGGCGCATCCCACGGCTTGACCGTCGGCACTCCGATTCCACCTGCACGCTTTACTGCCTGCGTTGCTGAGATCATCACATTCGGGTCTGTTCCGTCACCGGTAAATGCCGAAATTCCTGCATTTGTACACGCGCGAACGAGAACGTCATTGTAGGTTGCATCGTTATATTTCTCTCCGTAATGCAGGTTGACTGCTCCTACCGGACCTGCAAAAAACGGAAACGCAAATTTCTTTCCGAACAGCTCAAATGTTGTGTCAACCGGGCGATTTGAACAGAGCGTATCCATCTGCACGCGGATCTCCTTCCACTTCTCGTAGTTGCGGATTGCTGTATCTCCGACGCCCTTTGCTCCCGGTCCCGGAATCTGATTTCTGCACGCCCGCCCGTCACAGATCTCGCATCCTTTACAGTATTTTCCCAGACAAGTCCTCGCCTGAAGAAGCACCTCTTTCTTTGTCAACATTGCCCAAATCCTCCTGATTTTTATTTTTTAACCTGCTTTTCTTTCAAATCAAATTAGTCATTTGATTGTTTGATCGCTTTAATTATTTGATCTCTTTAATTTGCCATGTAAAATCCCTTTTCGTCCTTGAGTGGAATATCCTCCGACTCCACATCCTCGATCTGGATATACGGCTCCTGTCTCAGACGCCGTACTAGCTCCCAGACCATGAGTTCTGACCCCTGCACTTCCATCTCAACACGACCATCCCAGAGATTTTGCACCCAGCCGTAAAGCCCGAGTCCCCGCGCAATCCGCGTCGCCTGATAGCGAAATCCCACTCCCTGCACGCGACCGGAAAAATAGAAATGCTTTCTCACCGTTTTCATCAAACCTTCCCCCTCTCTGTTTCATCTTTCTGTTTTTTGCTTCCTGACCTTCTTTTTGTTTCTTGATCTTCTTGATCTTCTTTCGCTTTTCACTCCTCTCGATTGTTCTCTATCTATTCTCTTTTGTCTTTTTTACCGCTGAGGGATCTCCGACAACCCGCTTAAACAACAGCAGATAAACCGTCGTCGACACGACAGAAGAAATGATATCTGACACCGGCTCTGTGCAGAATACATTCGTGATGCCAAACAGAAGCGGAATCACAAACACCCCCGCAAGATAGATTCCTTTCCGAAACAGCGACAGGCTGATTGCGATATGCGCGATTCCCATTCCCGTGAATCCATCCACAATCGTGTACTGCACCGCAAGCGGAATCACTGCAAGTGCCGAGATCCGGATTGCTCTTGCCGTCAGCTCAATGTACTCCGGATTTCTCGTAAAAATCTGTGCAAACAGCCCCGGCACCAACTGCGAAAGCAAAAACATGATTGTCGTAAAGCCCAATGCCATCTTCAAAATGTGCTGTTGCGCCTTCCAGATGCGGTCTGGACGCTTTGCACCGAAATTGTAGCCTAGAATCGTCTGCGTTCCACTCGTGATTCCCCCAAGTGGCATTGTCACAATCAACATGAAACTCTGTGCAATCGTCGCACACGTCAACAGCGTATCACCCTGCGTCGGACCTCCAAGTCTCTGAATCACCGTGTTCATCGAGATGATCAGCACATTATCCATAGCAATGATGATGCACGGGGATGCACCAACCTTAATGACCCGCTTCATGACCTTCCAGCTGTAATCCCCGAACGTGATGCGAATCGGCACTCGCTTTCCAAAAAGAAACATCAGCACATAGGTGCAGGACGCAAGCTGAGAGAGCACCGTTGCAAGTGCCGCTCCGCGCACACTCATCCCCAGTCCAAAGATGAACAGCGGGTCCAGCACAATATTTGCAATCGCGCCGAGCACGACCGCCTTCATTCCGATCTTTGCAAAGCCCTGACAGATAATGAACTGATTCATACCCGTCGTCATCAGTGCGAAAACCGTACCGATCAGGTAAATTGTGATGTACTGGTAGGCATAGGTGAAGGTTCTCTCTCCCGCGCCAAACCACCAAAGCATCTCTTCTGAGAGCGCAAGCGCCGTCACCGTCAGAACCGCTGACAAAATAAGAAGCATCAGGAAACAGTTTGCAAGGATCTGCCTCGCCGAGCGCTCATTCTTCTCTCCGAGGCGAATGCTCATTAACGGAGCACCACCGATTCCGATCAGACATGCAAACGAGGAAATCAGTGTCACAATCGGTCCACAGACCCCGACTCCCGCAAGCGCACTCTCTCCGATCTGTGGAATATTTCCTATGTACATTCGATCCACAATGCTGTAAAACACACTGACAAACTGTGCGAGCATCGACGGAATCGCCAGTCTCCAGACAAGCCCTTTCACATCATCCGTGTCAAGATTATTTTCCAGTTTCATCTCTTTTCTATTTTCCGCACCCATCTCTCCTACCTATTCCTGTCTCTTCTAAATTTCTTCTTATGTCTCTTCTTAATATTTTTTCTTAGTCTCTTCTTTACTCTTACTTTTCTTTTTGTTTTTTCTTTTTAGCTTTTCTTTTTGGCTTTTCCTGTCTCTTTTGTGTAAATTTTTGATTTTTTCCCTTGATCTACGAATTTACTCAAAAATGACCTGCCTCATGCTCCTCATTGAGCCACGCAACCGCCTCCCAGATTCCCTCCGTCGTAAACGGAAAATCCTGGCTGTGCTTTTTTTCGTCTGCTGTGATCTCATAATTAAACGGTTCCGGCCAGATCACGGCACAGATTACGTTTTCTGTCTTTGCAGGCTCCTCTCCCTGTGCCTCCTCGATCGTCCGCTCCGCCTTCTCAAGAAGGTAACGCATTCCCCGGAAACTTCCAGTAAATCGGCTTTTCTTTAAATACGGGATGGAAATATCTCCATGAAGGTCAATTTTTGTGTTCTTATTCTCTCTCATCCCAGTCATTTCCTTTCCTGTTCTTTCACGGTCTCTTTTTTATACTCTTCGCTCTCATGTTCCTTTTTCACATTCTTTTCTCGCATCTATCTCTTACACGGCCTTTGCTTCGCTCTTTCCTGCATCCTGTCTTATATTATTCTGTCTTATAACTGTACCCTTTTCCTCTTTTAAGAATCTCTCAATCACTCTCAGATAACGCTCTCTCTTGTGCAGGAAATCTACATGGCGCGCCTTCTTTAACAGAACCAGACGACTTCCCGGAATCTGGCGTTGCATCCACTGGCTGTGTGAAACTCGGATCACATCGTTCGTTCCGGCAATCAACAGCGTTGGTGCCTGAATTTTCCCCAGTCGCTCCTCCGTCAAATCCGGAGAGTGAAACATCAAGCCGTTGAGCATTCTGCTCCGGTCAAATTTCTGGCGCTGTCTCTTATCCTGACAGAATTCCCTCATGATTCCGGCAACCGCATACTCTGCGCCGACAAACAGATAATACGGCAGAAGCATCCCCCACGGCTTTGCATTTCCACTGACCGCAATCACTTCCGTCGTCTGCTTCGGATAGAGGGAGGCAAATTCCAGTGCAATGTTTGCCCCATCGCTGAATCCGAGAAGCGTGACCTGATCAATTCCGAGATGGCAGAGCAGCTTGAGGACATCGCCCGCCATATCCTGAGTCGTAAATTCCAGACTCGACGTTCTCTTTAATAGGGAATGACCGTGCCCTCTGCTGTCCATCAAAATCACCTGAAATCCCCTTTTTTCAAACCAGATCGCATACTTTTCAAAAATTTTGTGGGACTCTCCATTCCCATGAAGAAGGACGATCGGTCTTCCGCTCCCGTGCACCTCATAATAGATTCTTGCATCATCCGTCTCAAACTTTCCGCTTCTCATCTCATCTTCCATCTCATCTTTCCCCATCGCTCTGCATCTTCCCTTCCATTGCCAACGATATCAATTCTCTCGTTATTTGCTCTCCTGCTTTCTCTCTTCCTTTTTGTCTTGTTTTCTCTGAAAACGCTCTTTCAAAAATGACCGCACATAATCCATGACTCCCTGAGGATTCTGAATCTTTACCACCGCATAAAACATATCAGGTGTCGGTACTTTCGGCAGGTATGCATAGTAGGACGGCACCCACTCGGTCGGGCTGTACTTTTCCTTTGCCCGATAGAGATCACGAAATCCATAGCACGCATTCAGATTGTCATAGATAAAGCGAAGCAATTTCTCGATCGGATTTGCACTTTTTTCGTCAAGTCCGGTCAGAGGAGCAACGCCGAGACTTCCATACTCGATCCCATCTTTCTTAAATGCCTGAAATGCCTGATAAATGATCGTCTCCATAACTCCACCAGGTGCATCGTTTCCGTGGCGGGTCACATCTGCCATATATCCATTTCCTGCCATGAACGGCACGAAGACAACAAATGCCACGATTTTCCCGGCTTCCGTCTGCGCATAGAAATAACGGCGATCCATCGGATTGTCCAGACCGACCGTTCCCATCGTAAATGTCAAAAGACCGCTCTTTTTCTCAGAAAGCCACTCATCGCTGACTCGAGTCAGTCCCGCCTCAATCTCAGGATCTCTCTGCTCCCCGATGCGATACTCCTTGATCGTGATTCCGGCTTTCGTCGCATGATTGATATTCATGCGCATCTTTGCACCTTTTTTTCCGGAAATCTCGTAGTCAGCGAGCTTAAACCGCGCCTCCTCACCGGCTTTTACGATTCCAAAACCTTGTTTTTTATACTCCTCTAAATAGTCGTCCGTCAAACCCAGAAAGAACAGCTTGTAGGCACTCTTTTGGCAGAACTCCCGAAACTCTGCGAGCAGAGTGCCGAAATTCTCGTCGGCACAGATAGGATCTCCGTTGACAATCACCGTATCATCCACGGTTCCATACGGAATCACGCCGTCGACACTCTTTCCGAAATACAGTGTCTTATCCTCCTCAAGCGTCAGATACGAGCAGGGATTTTTTCCATATAAATGCAAAAGTGTCCGCGCATGCTGGATGTCCCGGCCATCCGACGGAGCCTCAAGCCACGGTCTCACCGCATACAGCACCGAGGCGAGCATACAGCCCCAGCTGAACCAGAAAATCACAGGTTCTGCCCTCTGCGCCCATGGGCTTGTGACCGGACTTACGCTCATCCCGAAAATCATCCCTGCGCCCTCTAAGAGACTCTGCCAGAACGAAACACTCCCGCCATTTGGCTGTACGGCAAGTTTCAGATAATGATAGCCAAGTCCCGCATTGATCAGGATTCCCGCAAGCGAAACACCAAACAGCACCATTGCCTCCTGTCTCGATCGCTTCGATGCCGGACAGCAGAAATCCGTCCGAAAAACGCAAAATCCAATCAGCAAAAGTCCATTGATCACGAACGCAATCCGATGCGTCGGACTCTCCGTCAGTTCTGCCATACAGCGCAGTAAACTTAAGATCAGGACAAAGACGGTGATCTTCCACGCCGAATGTTTTCGCTTTTTCAGCTGAAACGACAGGAAAAACAGAATGACAGAGAAGGCTCTCTGCACCATTCTTCCCATCTCAAGAAACGTCATTACCCGATACTCCACTGTCCATGCCGGCACAAACGTCAACCCGAACAGGATCACGGAAAGTACCGCCAGAAACAGAATCATTCCATTTTCTACTTTGATCCGAATTGTCTGCTTCACTGTTATCACTCACCTCTCGTCATCTTTGCACATCCATATGGTCGGTCTGTTATCTCTCTAATTTACTATCTTTCTAATTTGTTCTCTTCCTGTTTTTTATCTGTTTATTGTCTTCCTGTTGTCTCCTTTTCTCCTGCTCTCGCGTTCATTTTTTATTCATAAATCTGTTACAAACATTCCATACTTCCGCTAAACTTCTTTCACAATTTCTCGATATACTAAGATCATCAAATGAAGCTACCAACTATTTGATAAAATTTTTTTCATAATTGCCGGCAACAACGGGTTGCCGGCTCCTCCCTTTGAAATCCGAAGACGACCGCAGAATGGAACTCCTTTTCCTTTCTCGCAGTCGTCTTTTTTGTTATCAAAGTGCCCGGCTTTTTATGCCTGCGCCTTTTTCTTATTGTACACAAAGATCCAGATTCCCATCGCACAGATGATGACGTATCCCGCCAGACTCATTGCGTCTGGAATCTGTCCGAAGAACAGAAACCCCCAGATTGTCGAAAAAATGATCTGAGAGTAATCATAGACCGAAATCTCGCGCGCCGGCGCATAACAGTATGCCATCGTCACTCCAAACTGCCCCCCTGTCGCCGCAAGTCCTGCCAGAAGCAGACTGCCAAGTTGCCACCACTGCATCGGGTGATAGCCCATAATCACAAACGGGAGCAGAATCAGCACCGAGAAGGCGGAAAAGAAAAAGACGATAAACGGTCCCTTCTCTTCCCTCGTTCCGAGCAGACGCACAAACGCATAGGCGATTCCCGCTCCCATTCCACCGAGAAGTCCGACAAAAGCCGGAAGTCTCGTAAGATCAAACCCGGTCGGACGCAGAATCAGAAGACTTCCGAGAAACGCGCCTGCGACTGCAAGTCCCTGAACAAGGCTGATCTTTTCTCGCAACAGAATAAAGCTGAAGAGCAGAGTAAAAAATGGTGCCATCTTATTGAGCATTGAGGCATCCGCCAACACAAGGTGATCGACTGCATAATAGTTACAAAGAATTCCCATCGTTCCAAACATGGAGCGGATCACGAGCAGACCGAGATTTTTCTTGTCACCGGAAAATCCCACTTTTTGTTTCTTCATGATCCCAATCGCAAAGAAGACTGCCACAAGGTTGCGGAACAGACTCTTCTGCATCGACGGCAGATCTCCCGCCAGGCGAATAAACACACTCATCAGTGAAAAACAAAACGCCGAAAACACAATGCAACAGATTCCTCTGTATTTTGAATTCATCTTTTTACTCTCTCTTTTCTTAAATTTTATAGACGTTTGTCTTTTTTAAGTTACGATATTCAAGTGGGATCCAGATCGAAACATGGGAAACCGCAAATCCCGCTGGATACCCGTGTAACTCTTTTCGCATTATACCACAAATTTTCTTTCCTGTATTTAACAAAACATCTGTCTTTTTTTGCGTTTTTATGGTACAATTTGTATATGAGTGATTCTCATTATGCGCGATCTTTTTATGATTTTTCCAAAAAATAAAAAATGCGCATACAGATGTGTTCTCAGAGTCTTTTTAACAGGCATCCGCAGACGGATTTTATTGAGCGACACGGCTCATGGAAGATTTGCACGGCTGAGAATACACGAATATTTTGAGGGGGATAAATTTTATGGCCAAAGAAATGATTGCTATGCTTCTTGCTGGCGGCCAGGGTTCCCGGCTTTATGCCCTGACCCAGAAGCTGGCAAAACCAGCAGTTCCGTTTGGCGGAAAATATCGTATCATCGACTTTCCGCTTTCCAACTGCGTAAATTCCGGTATTGACACCGTAGGTATCCTGACCCAGTATCAGCCACTGGTTCTCAACGAGTACATCGGCAATGGACAGCCGTGGGACCTTGACCGTCTCTATGGTGGTGTTCATGTGCTCCCGCCTTATCAGAAGGCATCCGGCTCTGACTGGTACAAGGGAACTGCGAATGCAATTTACCAGAATATTTCGTTTATTGAGCGCTATAATCCCGAGTATGTGATTATTCTTTCCGGTGACCAGATCTGCAAACAGGATTACAGTGATTTCCTTCGTTTCCACAAGGAAAAGAACGCTGAATTCAGTGTTGCGGTTATGGAGGTTCCGTGGGAGGATGCTTCCCGTTTCGGTCTGATGGTTGCAGATGAGAACGACCGCATCACCGAATTCCAGGAGAAGCCGAAGAACCCGAAGTCCAACCTGGCATCGATGGGAATTTACATTTTCAACTGGGATATCCTGCGCAAATATCTGATCGAGGACGAGGCCGATCCGAATTCTGAGAATGATTTCGGTAATAATATCATCCCCAATCTCCTGCGTGACGGACGCAGAATGTACGCTTATCATTTTGATGGCTACTGGAAAGACGTAGGCACCATCCCGTCTCTCTGGGAAGCAAACATGGAAGTGCTCGATCCGGAGCACAGCGGTATCAACCTGTTCGATGAGAACTGGAAGATTTACAGCCGTAACAGCGGTATGACCGGTCACAAGATCGCAAAGAATGCTGTTGTCACAAACTCCATGATCACAGACGGTTGCCGGATCGAGGGCGGTGTCAAGCACTCCATCCTGTTCTCCGGTGTCAAGGTAGAACCGGGTGCTGTGGTTGAGGATTCTGTTGTCATGGGTGGTTCCACGATCCGTTCGGGTGCTGTGGTACGTCATGCCATCATCGCTGAGAATGTAGAGATCGGCGAGAATGCGGTAGTCGGCGACATGCCATCTGGCGATGAGAAGAATGTGGCAACCATCGGTTCCGGCGTGAAGATCGGCGCAAACGCAAAGATCGGCCCTAAGGCGATGATCAACAACGATGTAAAGGATGGTGAAGAACAATGGTAAATTCTAACTCTGATGCTCTGGGCATCATTTTTCCAAACTCATACGACGCTCTGGTTCCGGATCTCGTAGCAGAACGCCTGATGGCTTCCATTCCTTTCGCCAGCCGTTATCGTCTGGTTGACTTCATCCTGTCAAGCATGGCAAACTGCGGAATTGACAACATCTCCGTTGTTGTCCGCAAGAACTACCTGTCCCTGATGGACCATTTGGGTTCCGGTCGTGCTTACGATCTCGTTCGCAAGAACGGCGGTCTGAACATCGTTCCGCCTTACGCTGAGCGCGGTGTTTCCGTCTACAACGGCCGTGTACAGGCTCTTGCCAACATCTTAAGCCACTTAAAGCGCCAGAAAGAGAAGTATGTCATCCTGGCAGATACGAACATGGTTGCAAACTTTGACTTCAAGGATTTCATCAACAAGCACATTGAGAGCGGTGCTGATGTCACGATCGCTTACAAGGAAGAGCCGATCCCGGCAGGTCTTCTCTCCGCTCCGATCACAGACGATGTTCTCTACTACACCTTTGCTATTGAGAACGGTCGTGTGAGAAATATCTACATGAACTCCAAGGAGCAGGGAATCCAGAACTTTGGCATGAACATCTACATTCTCAGCAGAGAGCTTCTGATTCAGCAGATTGAGGTTGCTTTTGCGCGCGGATACATCTACTTCGAGCGCGACATTCTCGCTCCTCAGGTCAACAAGCTGAATATTCAGGGATACCGCTACGACGGATACGTTGCCCGCATCACCGATATGAAGAGCTACTTTGAGGAAAACATGAAGATGCTCGACGACGTCAATGTCGATGCCCTCTTCTCCGCTAACCCGATCTACACGAAGATTCGTGACGATAACCCGACCCGCTACATCAACGGTGCAAATGCAAAGAACATCATGGCTGCCGATGGTTGTGTGATTGAGGGTGATGTCGAGGATTCCATCCTCTTCAGAGGCGTTCGGATCGCAAAGGGTGCCCGCGTTCGCAACTGTGTGCTGATGCAGGATACCGTTGTTGAAGCTGGTGCTGATCTTGATTACGTCATCACCGATAAGAACGTGACGATCTCCGCCGGAAAAGAGCTCAAGGGAAATAGAGACTTCCAGGTATTTATTCCCAAGAGACAGACGGTGTAAAACCAAATAAGATCTGATAATCGCAGTTTATATGTGATTTATCATAAAAAAACCGCTGTGTCCTCTCATACTTCTCATTTGTGTGAGGGTTCACAGCGGTTTTGTTTTTATATTTTTATGTTTTTATGTTTTTATAACTCAAACTTCGCACATAAATTTTAGCTATGCACCTTAAAAAATCAATATCTGGC
>ERZ1106915.688-NODE-688-length-42026-cov-6.413929_pt1 | contig 42026 bp, 25 predicted proteins | sample MGYA00403653_ERZ1106915 | MGnify/ENA primary metagenome ERZ1106915 (study PRJEB35170, sample SAMEA104062404) | human gut metagenome | biome: human gut; feature: human-associated habitat; material: faeces | place: Denmark | collected 2012-06-06 ... | reverse complement strand
AACTTTCAGGTGCCACCGTCTGATCCCATAATTTAAGTATCCTCGTTGAGCCGTCTGGATTTCTGAAGTCTGTGTTTTTCCAGTCAATTCCGCTATCGATAACGGCTGCAAGCACTCCTTCTCCGCCCAGACTATATGGTTCGCTCCACGCATAGTATACGCATGAGCGCTCCAATGCCTGCCTGTCTGAAAAAAATAGCCTGTGCGGCTTTTCGATATATACAACCTCAGCACAATCGGCAAATTCATTAATATGCTCCTGCGGCAGGGTAACTATGGCATATCCGCCAAGAAGCACCACCGCACTTGCTCCAAACCTCTTTGCCACGGACTGTATATCGCCTATATATTTCACAATAAGCTCCCAGGTATTACTGCCGGGATCATAGCCCGTATATAGCCCGCTATCAGCCGCTCCACGCTCATACCCCATATCAAGTGCCAGATTCAGGTCGTTCGCAAGCTTCTGGCTGTTTTTATTCCCACTGATATCATCCGCAGGATTTTCAATACCATTGTCCATATCACACCACCCACCATTTTTCTATAATGATTATTCAAAAATCCCCTGATACATTCGCAAAAACTCTCTATTTTCTATATATCCCATCTGATATACGATATAATGAATGCTTGATATTGACCGTCACCAATTGACAGAAGGTCTGCATATTATGGAGATTGATAAAAGAAAGAAGGAAATAAGCTTCTTAAGCAATATATATGACGTAAGCGTCTGGTGCTCCTTCCCTGATAAAGAAAAAATTGATGCATTTCATGCTGCATACAGCTGGGGTGTAAAGGAATCTGGTTATAAATATTTCATCGTGTTTATAAACCCTGATGGAAAGGTCAATCTTAAACAATTAAAATATCCCATTCAGAAACAGTTCGACGTAAGCTTTATCTACATGAGGGATCAAAGTGCATTCATAGTGGCATCATGCAACAGTGACAATGTGGCGCTTGCCTCTGATTATATTAAGACAAATTATAATCTGGAAAATTATAATGACTATATTTTTAAATCCAATTCATATTCAAGAGTCAACGAAGCAGTGTTAAAGCGCTTAAAAAAGAAGAACTAGATTATACTACTTTCCCTCTATAAATAACATAGCATATCACGGAAATAAAAATTACCGTGATATGCTATGTTTATAAAAAAAATATTAGTTTACTATAGTACATGGAAGCTGACAGCAAGCCGGCTTCCGATTTTCTGAACATATCTCTGATGCATCCTGCCAGTGTATCAGTACTCAGATCAAATTAAGGAGGTTACATGATTTTTAATTCTTTTATCTTTTTTAATTTTCTTGAAATCATGTGGGACTGCTGATTTTAGGCACACATATATCTTCAAGATCCCTGTTATACAATTCAAGCAGATAGGAACGAAGTCTCGTAGCATCTTCATCAAGTCCCATGTTCTTGAACATGATATAGGCACTGATATATTCTCTTAATATCTCATCTTCACAACAGTTCATACTTTGAAGAGTCGTTGCCCTGCAGCAACAAAAGAAAGGCAGCATACGCATTTTACCGCTTTTTATACATGCCCTGCGTCCGGTTTCTATGTATTCGCAGGCTTCCTCAAAGCGGTGCTGTTCATTGAGCCATTTTGCCAGATTACACAATATCATCGGGTATCTGAAGCTGTCCACACCTATTGTGGAATATTGTTCGCTGAGTGCATCGACGAGATTTATGAGAAGATTGAGTGCTATGATGTTCTTTTTGCTCCACCAATATGAAACAGCCATCACATTGATGATATTCACTTCCATATCAGTCAAAAAGTATCTAATTTTCTTAGTTTTATCAAAATGCGGACAGGTATACCTGATTGCTTCCTCGGTCATCATGATTGCTGTTTCATACTGCTTGTCCTCAAAGCAGGCCTTTATTGCTTTTATTCCACACAGAAACTGCCTGCGGAACTTATTCTTGTTCATGCATTTTTCATGTTCCATGACATAATCATATGCCTGAATATACCTTCTTTGCACTACCAGCTCTTCCGCATCACGGCTTATTCTGTAAAATTCATGCTCGTCCTCGGACACGAACGACAGATAGCTGCTGCCTTCAAGACCTAACCTGTTAAGAAGTGCCATAGCCTTTTCCATGGAAGGAGTCTGTTCATTATGCTCAATTCTTGAAAGCGTGCTGACTGCACATATTCCAAAGCATAGCTCCTCCTGTGATATCTTATGTTTCTCACGCTCATTTTTTATAACCGAGCCCACCATATACATGATACTTTTCTCCTTTTCGTATTTAATAAGCGTTCACCCATATTTACCGAAAAGAAAAGCATATCAAATATTTATCTAAAAATCCATAAATGAAGGTTACAGTTTTATTTCACGGCTGACCGAAACAGAATATATCGTACACTCTTTGACTTTTACATTGCTTATCTGCCGTAAGGCATCCGAATACAGCTTTAATTGCTCTGTATACCTCTTTCTTAAAATGTCCTCTGCATTCTCGTTCTCAACATGGTCTGTCTTGTAATCGACAATCACATACTCGCCATTCTCCTCAAAACAGCAGTCTATAATACCCTGCACCATAATTATATCATCACAGCCTGCATATTCAGGCTTAATTTTCTGTGCAGGAAATCCTGTTATAAACTGTCTTTCCCTGTACATTTTTCGCGACAGTGCAGCCTTTTTCATTCTCTGTCCTAATTGCGTATTCATAAATTCAACATACTTTCTTGGGTTTACAAGCCTTTCGTATTCCTCATCCATTCTTCCGGATAGCACAAGTCCGTGGATAAATTCTCGTATGGACTTTTCATCATTTTCTACATTATAGTCAAACAGCTCGAACACTTTATGGTAAGCATTTCCTCTCTCAGCTCCCATATTTTTTTTGCTGTCTTCGCTATTCTGATCGCCTGTCATAACAGGCTTATCCTTTTTCATCTGCACTATATGCACAGCTTCATCTTCCGACTCGTCTATTTTCTGATGCTTCAATTCCGAAACCGAGAATTTATTCGGAAGATGTACCGAGAGTTCATAAGGATAAACGAAATTAAATCTTTTCCTGAATATATCCGCAAGCTTATCATCGACCTGAATATCATTGTTCTCAAAAAATTCTTCGTTATCAGAAGTATGCATATCATCAACGATACCATCTTTTTGATGTTCTTTTAAAGAATTTTCCGGAAAATTATTAAGCCTGCCCTCCTCATTCTCTGAATTTTCATTCTGAGGATATGTTATCAGCCTTAAGCTTAACCGCGATGCCGTTATCTTCTTAAAGAACACAGGTGCAGCAAGGTCAAGATAATTCGTTGAATTATATACATAGCTGTAGTCACCACCTGACGCTTCGGCTCTTCGTCTCCATTCTTCGATTAACCCATCCGTGTTCGATGCTCCTCCGACAAGAATAAGCTTTTCAACAGCTCTTGTCAGCGCTACATATAGCACTCTTAACTCCTCACCGATAGAATTGACCTTGATGCTCTCCGCCATCGCCCTTTTATGGAATGATTTTTTTCTCACTCTCAGTGTCGTATCGACCATATCAAGTCCCATGCCGAATCCAACATGAAAATTGACCTTCTCGGCAGTCTCCCTAAGATTATATTTTTTCTCCATATCAGCAACAAAAACAATAGGAAATTCAAGACCTTTGCTCTTATGGATGCTCATAATCCTCACAACGTCATCATTCTCTGACATTGTGTCCGCCTCACCCATATCAATCTCATATTTTTGTATCTTATCTATATATCTTAGGAAATTAAACAATCCGTGAAAGCTTGTCTTCTCATACTCGGCAGCCTTATCTACAAGCATATCAAGGTTTGCCATACGCCGCTTTCCATTCTTCTTAGATGCTGCATACACAATATACTGAGTGTTATATATAAGCTCCTTTATAAGCTCATGAATCGGCGTATATGACGCTTTTTTTCTGTACTCGTCAAGAAAACTTAAGAATCTGCCTATCTTGTCTGCCAGCTCTTTGTCGTAATTTTCATTGTCCTTACCGTCACAGTATTTTATAACTGCCGTGTATAAATCCGTCTTCTCCGATGAATTCTTAAGTATCGCAAGCTCCTGCGCAGTCAGATAGCAAAAATATGAGCGCATTGCTCCTGCAAGAGCAATATCCTGTCTGGGATTGTCTATCACTCTCAGAATATTCAGAATTTCAACTATCTCAGGCGTGCTGAAGTACCCATATGCAGTACTGCACACAGCCGGAATTCCCGCATCATTTAATACTCTGGCGTACTCCGGTCCGGCTACATTTGCACTTCTTAAAAGAATAACTATATCTCTATAGCATGCGCTCCTATAGCCGCCACTTCCTCCATTTAGGCTCTCATCCCATATCGGCTGTGGCTGCCTGCCTGTAAGAAGCTTTATTCTCTCCGCTATCGTTTCCGCTTCATACTCTCTTTTGCCCTTCTCATCCTGCTCATCCTCACCCGACTTCGGAATCCGGCACAAAAGAAGCTCCACGTCTGTATCCTGCTCGCCTGCATTTTGTATATCCTGTGCATCAGGCTCCTTAAACACTTTTCCCGGAACAAGCTGTGCATCCGTATCATACTCAACTCCTCCAAGCTGTGCATGCATGATATCCTTAAAGATATCATTGACTGCATACAGGACATTCGCCCTGCTTCTAAAGTTCTTGTGAAGACATATAAGCACATTGTCCGATTCTTTATCTTCACTGTAGGAATTGTATTTTTCCAGAAATATACCCGGGTCAGCCTGTCTGAAGCTGTATATACTCTGCTTGATATCGCCTACCATGAATATGTTATTTCCTCTGGAAACTGCTGTCAGGATAAGCTCCTGAACCATATTGCTGTCCTGATACTCATCGATATATATTTCTTCGTACAATGAGCTAAGCTCTTTTGCAGCATGGGTCAGTCCATCCGGTGAGCGAAGCACCTGCAATGCCAGATGCTCAACATCGGAGAAGCTTAAAATATTGTTCTCACTCTTTTTCTGTGAATAGCGCTCTTCAAAACTAATTACAAGGTCAATAAAAGCATTTGCCGACGGTGCCATGCTTCTGATCATTTCCAGATTGTCCTCCACCGACCAGAAAAGAAGCTCCTCCGACAGCTTTCCGATAATCTTCTTCTGTCTGTCCCTTAATGCCTTAGCATTGTTCTTTAACTCCTCATCAGCATCCTTTGGCGCATTTGCAAGCCTTTCAAACTTAAATACAAGCTTTTTTCTCAATTCACTGTAGCTGTCGGCATTGTATGCATCCATAAAACAAGCCATATCGCTATTAAAAGCCGGAAGATATTTTTCGATGCCGCCCTCCGATTCAAGCTGTTCTATCATATCCTTGTACTCATCTATAGCAGCCCGCAATAAATTCTTTATATGTGCCTTGATAAATTCCACAACCGCAGATTTTTCAAATTCTTCCTCAGTGGATATATTGTACCATTCCTTGCATTCCCTAAGCCATTCTCCCGGATACGGATGGCTCTGTGAAAAAGTGTACAGTGAAATTATCCACTCCGAAAGCTTATTATCACTCTTTGCCGGAAGCTGTCCATCAACAAATTCGAGAAATGCCTTTTCACCGTCTGAATATGCTTCCTCTATGACTTCATCCGCCACATCCGACATAAGTAACTTTAACTCGCCTTCATCGCCGATTCTGTATGACGGATCAAGGTCAATAGTGTTAAAGTAATTTCTTAAAATATAGTTACAAAAGCTGTCTATGGTACATATAACAGCATTGTCAAGCAGCGCAAGCTGTTTTCTTATGTTTCTTATTCGTCTTTCATCCTTCTGTGATATGAGCACACTTGAGAGTGCGGCAGCAATTCTCTCTCTCATCTGCGTTGCTGCCGCCTTAGTAAATGTAACAACAACTATTCTGTCAATATCAAGAGGATTTTTCTCATCGAGAACTCTCCTTATTATTCTCTCAACCATTACCGCTGTCTTTCCAGAGCCGGCTGCCGCCGCCACGAGAAGATTCGAGTTTTTCTGCTCAATAACACTTATCTGTTCATCAGTCCAGCTTTTTGCCATCTTTATTCATTCCCTCACTAAATTTTATATAACAGCTGTCATCATTGTTAAGCTTTGTAGGGTATCTGTAGCCATCCCTCGCTGCATCAAAGCCGCACACAAGCCTGTATGGACAGTAATCACAGCTGTCAGGATACGGATTAGGTGCCACCTCCCCTTCGCTGATACGCTCTCCAAGCTCCACAAGCTTCATCGAAGCATATTCTCCAAGCAGCTTAAGCCTGTCACCACTTGCCGCCTGCGATGTCTTAGACAGCGAGCCATCCTTGTTGTAGGATACAGGTATATAGCATGATTTTCCTGATGTAGTCACATTGTCGAGCAGCTTAAGCACTGTGCTGTCACTGTTTACGATTCCCTGCGGCTGAAGCGATGACAATATTCCATCCTCCGCTGATACCCCCTCCTTGTAATCCACAATAGGGTTATCAATATTGTAGTACATTGCCGCACCTGGCTCATTATCCTTCATAAGGCTGTACAGATACACCATAAGCTGCAGCGACAGTCCATCATAAATCCTTCCAAGGTCAAGTGTCCTCTTACCCGATTTGTAATCTATTATCTTTACATAGCTTCTGTCATCAGCTCTTGCAATGTCTATTCTGTCAATTTTTCCGACAATCTTCATTCCATTCTGCTCAAATATAAAGCTCTTCTCAAATTTTTCCGGTACAAAGCTTCCTGCCTGTGTCTGTTTTCCAAGCGCCCATGCAGTGCGCTCAAGCATCGAATATATCTTCTCTCTCATATATTCGTTTCTCTTGCTGTCGTAAAATACAGAATTATTGTAATCCGTCATTGCATACTCAACGGCTTCACGAATATATTCCTTTCTCCTATCACCGACACTGGCAAAATCAAGCTTCTCATCGGCAAGCCTCATCGAATATATTTTGAGTGCTTCGTGAAAAAGTGTACCAAGGTCTGCTGCACCAATCTCATATAGCTTTCTTTCCTCAAGCTCAAGGCCATATTTTGCAAAATGTGCAAAAGCACATGCCGCAAACGTCTCCATCCTTGACACACTTCCCATAAGCCTCTCACCATACAAAAGCCTTGCCGCATTCTCGGTTATCCTCTGTTCGTCAACACTTCTTAAGGCTATGGACGCTAATTCGTTATATTTTTTTGCGTATTCCGTATCACTTTTAAGAACCACAAGCATTGCCTTTTCTATATCACTTAACGTGCTTGTCTCATTGAATCTGGAAAAAATATATCTGAAGCCTTCTATGCTGTTATATATAAGCTCCGTAGGCTCCATGCTGTCGTCCGACTCATACCGCCCGCAAGGAAACATGCGTCTGATATCCGATATCAGCTTAGAGGGCTTTCCTTCGCGGTTTATAGTAAATATAAGTCTGTCCGAAGGCTTGGTAAGAAGAAGATACAGATAAAAACTCTGCCGGAAGGCCTTCTGTCTTGATGTAGGCGAAAGCTCTAGCTGTACACCTTCAAGCAGTTCCCTCTCCGCTTCCGAAAAAAGTCCATGATTGGTATTAATCTGCGGAACCATGCCTTCATTGACTCCCACAAAAAACAGGGCGGACACATGGTCAAGTCTCGTTCTCTCAATATCTCCAACCATAACCATGTCAAAAGTAGGAGGTATGATACCTATCTTTATCTCGTTAAATCCTGCGTCAAGTATATCCGAAAACTCCCTTATTCCAAGCTTCTCATCGCCTAAGAGCTTCCTCGTCTGGCTAAACAGCTCCATAAGCTTCTCATAGCTTTGTGAATACTCCTTTGCAGCGGCTGCTTTATGCTCAGTCTCCATCTGTTTCGTCAGATTTTCAAGCTGTTCAAATACCCGGCTCTCATCAAGGAACGCATTGAGCGCATCTATATAATCCGCAACGCTGCTTTCCTTATCGTGGAATACATTATACAATGGCTCCATAAGCTCATACAGCCTGACTCTCATGTCATTTACAATATCCATATCAAGCTCGCGTTTTGATGGGAAACGCCGCCTGAAAGGCTCGCTGTATCTTTTATGACCTCTTATGCCAAGTGCTAAAACATAATTCTCAAACACGTCAATTTTATCTTTGTCAAACCGGCACATATATCCCTTTAAAAGTCTGAACACGGCTTCATATGAGTAATCCTTCTCGATTATGGCGAGTACAGCTCTTATATACTCAACGGCGGGATTGGCAAGTATTGACCTCTTGTTATCCATAAATACAGGAATGCCATTCTCTTCAAACACAGTCGAAATTATCTCCCTGTAATCCTCCATGCTGCCTGCTATCACACCTATCTGTCTGTATCTTACACCTTCCTTAGCAAGCTTTTTTATTCTTGAAGCCACATACTCAACCTCAGCCTTTTTGCCAAGTGCGGAATATATCACTATGTTGTCAGCCTGCCCGTCATACTGTGCTGTGTCCCTGAACAGATTTTTTTCAAGATGCGCAAGCTGAGGTGAACGGATGAATCTGTAAGGAATTTCACCGCCTATATTCTCGCGCTTTAACTTAACATAATGCTTATCAGCACATTCTCCGACTCTTCTTAGCATGTCATAGCTCATGTCAAAAAGCCATCTGTCGCCGTCCTTTGGCAATGTGGCAGTAAAATACATGCTCTGCGCTTTCTCAAATAACAGCTCTATAAGCTGATACTGCACAGGCGTAAAGCCTGTAAAACCGTCAAATGCAAACACAGCATCCTTTAATAGCTCCGACCTGTCCACATAACGGCAGAGTATTCCCGTCACCTCCTCGGTAGTGATATATTTATCCGAAATGTATTCACGAAACGCCTCATATATCAATGTGATATCCCAAAGCTTTCTCCTTAGTCTTTCGTTATTGTTGATGCCTCCGCTGTTAAGCTTCTCACATGCCTCTCTTAACATGTCAGGAGTTACAGAATACTGTAAAAGCTCTGAAATAACAGATTTTATCTCGCTTACAAATCCCTGACTGTCCTTTGCTCTTATTATTTTAAAATCTTTTCTGTTTTCATCTATAATCTTTCGCAGTATAAGATTCTTTCCTGTATCGTCAATCGCTGTCGGAAGCTCTATCCCAAGCTCCTCAAACACTCTGTAGGCAAGTCTGTTAAAACTCACAATATCTATATTAAATGTGCCATGTCCGGGGCTGTTCTCAACAATATTTCTCTGCGCCTGCATTGTAAACTGCTCAGGTACCACAAGAAAAATTTTCCTGTCAGGCTCTACCTGTGATATGTCAATCAATGTATCATATAATATCTTTGATTTTCCACATCCGCTGCTTCCTGTAAAAAGCCTAATATCCATATTTATCCTCCCAATAAGACAGTTCATAGCTGCATAACTATTCTTCCGGTAAAAAAAATAACCACCTACACTGCCACTCTAAAAAAAAATACTATCCATATAGTACCGTGTAAAAATCGCAAATGCAATTATAATCGGAATATTTTTATCATGCTTTCATAATATATACAAAATAGCAGTGTAAGGAGCCTGTAATGAGTTCTTCCACCAAAATTGTTGTATTTAAACTAAAGGAGCTGGTTATTGCCGGTGTACTCGCTGTGTTAGCTGTCATTCTGCTGGTACTTTTTATAATACATATAACGTCCGGTATAGGAAAGAAAACCGATGAACAGACACTTGGCACCTTCAATCCCGGAATCTACACCGCATCGATAATGCTTTCAGGCAACACAATGGATCTTGAAGTGACAGTCGATTCCGACAATGTGAAATCCATCCGCCTTGTAAATACGGAAGAGACAATACAGACCATGTATCCTCTTATCTCCTCTTCACTTAAAGCTCTCGAAGAGCAGGTAAAACAAAAAGGAAGCACCGACGAAATAACCTATTCCGCCGATGCTAAATACACCTCCCTTGTCCTCATAAATGCCATCGATACAGCACTTGATAAAGCAAGAAAGTAATATTTTACTGTACTACACAAATTATAGTATATTTTACGATACACATATACATTTAAAAACTGCTAGTTTTTGTTAATTCTTTCAAGATCCTCAATCCACAAGGTTCTCACTGCATCACTCGGCATACGAAGGTCACCTCTTGGCGATACTGCCACAGATCCGACCTTCGGGCCGTCAGGCAGGCATGAACGCTTGAACTGCTGTGCAAAAAATCTTCTGTAAAATGTATCAAGCCACTTGTAAATTACTGCGCTGTCATATTCACCTGCAAACGCATGACATGCAAGGCGGTATACCTTGTGCGGCATATATCCGAATCTTAAAATATAATACAGGAAGAAATCATGAAGCTCATATGGTCCGACTAAATCTTCCGTTTTCTGTGAAATCTGTCCCGCAGACGGCGGCAGAAGCTCAGGGCTTACCGGAGTGTCAAGTACATCCTCTAATATCTCGCTAAGAGATGCATCCCCGCATGTATCCGCATAATACTTTACAAGATGTCTCACAAGCGTCTTCGGCACCGAACAGTTCACGCCATACATTGACATATGGTCTCCATTGTAGGTTGCCCAGCCAAGTGCAAGCTCAGACATATCTCCTGTTCCGATTACCATTCCACCTGATTTGTTGGCGATATCCATAAGTATCTGTGTTCTCTCTCTTGCCTGTCCATTCTCATAAGTCACGTCATGCACATTCTCATCCTGACCTATATCCCTGAAATGTATCCTGACAGCTTCCTTTATATCTACTTCATAAAGTGCTGCGCCAAGTCTCTTTGTGAGTTCAACCGCGTTATTATAGGTTCTGTCTGTCGTTCCAAAGCATGGCATTGTGACTGCGGTTATATTCTCTCTCGGAATATCAAGGCTGTCAAAGGCACGCGCCGTCACAAGAAGTGCGAGTGTCGAATCGAGTCCTCCGGAAATTCCGATTACGGCATTTTTACACCCTGTATGTGCCAGACGCTTTTTTAAACCCATAGCCTGAATTGACAATATCTCTTCGCAGCGTGCATCCCTGTCATTCTTAGATGACGGCACAAAAGGTGTCCTTTCATAATATCTGTCAAGCTCAAGGTCATACTCCTTAAGCCTGAAGCTTACAACCTCATAACCTGCCTCTTGATGAACATAATAAGTGTTCATTCTCCTGCGCTCATTGACAAGTCTTTGTAAATCAAGGTCAGCCACCGCAACACCATTTTTAAAACGCTTTGTCTGTGCAAGCACATTTCCGTTCTCACATACAAGATTCTGACCACCGAATACAAGATCCTGTGTCGACTCTCCTTCACCTGCATTCGCATATACATAACCACACACAAGTCTTGCTGACTGCCCTGAAATAAGAGCTCTTCTGTAAATATCCTTTCCTGTTGTCTCATCGCTTGCCGAACAGTTGACAATGAGTGTCGCTCCTGCCTGCGCATGCTGTGTGCTCGGCGGACATGCAACCCACACATCCTCACATATCTCAGCCGCAACAACAAGATTTTTTACATTCTCACAACTAAACAGCATCTTACTTCCCATCTTGACACCAAGCGAAGTATCAACGCATTCATCCCCACCCGGTGTAAAATGCCTTAGCTCGTAAAATTCGGAATAGTTAGGAATATTTTTCTTAGGCACAAGTCCTAACAGTCTTCCGCCGCATATTGCTGCTGCTACATTGAAGAGCTTGCCCTGATGCATAAAAGGCATACCCACAAACACAAGCATCTTCATGCCTGTGCTGTGCTCCACGATATGCTTAAGACTGTCCTGTGCCGCATTTAAAAGTACGTCCTGCAAAAATAAGTCTCCGCATGTATATCCTGTTATGCACAGCTCTGGAAACACAAGCACCGAAATCTGCTTTGCATATGCCTCATCCATAAGCTTCATAATATTCTTCTCATTATATTGACAGTCCGCCACCCTGATATCAGGAGTTGCCGCACATACTCTGATAAATCCGTCTTTCATAAGTTTCTCCTATCCTTCTTAGACATTTCTTTAAACCTTGTAATATCTGTAAAATCATATGTTTAATAATTATTTTTGTCAATGAATATTATAAAACATTATACAAAAATATGCCACCCACACAGTATTATTAAAAAGTTTTTTCATCTATATTCTATACTAAATGGGCAAAAAGGGGAAGAATCTTTCTTCTTCCCCTCCCCGACAGCATGTAAACATGTTATCTCATTCTTGAATTGTCACCATTAGTATTATTTCCATCGATATCATCAATTACTGTCTCAATCTCATCAAGACCGTCATTGATAACATCGCCTACACCGTCAATTATATTGCCGTCTCCATCGGTATTAGTCTCTCTCTCATCTGTTGTATTACCATTGGCATTTCCATTGCCGTTAGTATTTCCATTCTGCGTTGCTGCGTTATTCATGCCATTAGTTCCGTTGCCATTGGTATTTCCGTTCTGCGTTGTTCCATTGCCGGTATTTCCTGTTGCCGCATTGTTATTGTTTCCGGTGGTTGTCTGGTTGGTGTTTCCATTACCAGTTCCCTGTTGGTTACTCCCATTGCCGAAACAGCCGGTAAGTCCGAAAACGCCGATTACCGATATAACAGTGCATACCAGAAATAATTTCAGCTTTTTCATAATTTTCTCCATTCCGCTTTTTAAGCATAATTGATAAATGCACTCCGCCATCGCTGGCAAATTGCAAATCTATTAATAACAGGAGCTTATCGCTTCTGATATGCTTAGTATGTTCTGAAAAAAATATATTAAAGATGAAAATTTTGCTAAAAAACAAAAAAACCCGGATAAACGTATATTCGTTCATCCGGGTGTTCTATTGAATTATCAGCCTATAACTTCCTTCATTGTATATCTTCCTGCCGGTTTTCCCGCAAGATATTTTGCAGCTTCAATCGCTCCCTTTGCAAATACAGCTTTTGAATAAGCTGTATGCTTAAGCTCGATAACTTCATCCTCACCCGCAAATATAACTTCATGCTCACCGACTATAGTTCCACCGCGAACCGCGCTTATACCTATCTCGTTGTCAGTTCTCTTCTCTCTTACCTGGCTGCGGTCAAACTTGTATGTGAATTTGTTGTCATTCGCACTATTTATTGAATCTGCAAGTGCAAGAGCAGTTCCGCTTGGAGCATCTACCTTCAATCTGTGATGCTTCTCTACTATCTCAATATCAAAGCCGGCTGCTGACAAAAGAGGTGACACATCAGCAAGCACCTTGAACAATGTATTGATTCCAAGAGACATATTCGCAGACTTGAGTATTGCAACCTCCTTAGACGCATCCTCAACCTTGTCAATCTGTTCAGGTGAAAGACCTGTTGTACATAAAACTACCGGTATCTTTTTCTTAACCGAATAGTCAAGAAGATTGTTGACTGCACAGGCTGCCGCAAAATCGATGATTACATCCGCTTCCATGTCGCACTCAAAAATCGAGCGGTACACAGGATAAGCATTGTGTCCATCATCATGTGGGTCAATTCCAGCAACAATCTCTATATCCGAATCAGCCGCAACAAGGTTAGAAATTACCTGACCCATCTTACCGTTACAGCCATGCATAATAGCCTTAACCATAATATTTTCCTCCGTATCATTAACGATTATAATATTCCATAGCCTTTCATCGCGGTCTTAAGTCTCTCAACATTTGCCGGCTCCATAGGTGATAATGGACGTCTGAGAGGACCTGCCTCCCAGCCTAAAAGGTTCATAGCAGTCTTAACCGGAATCGGATTAACTTCACAGAAAAGTGCATCTATAAGTTCGATGGCTTCAAGCTGAAGCTTCGCACTCTTTGCAACATCGCCCGCCATGTAGGATGCCACGATGTCATGTGTCTTCTGTGGCGCTACATTTGCAAGGACAGAGATAACTCCTCTGCCTCCAAGTGAGAGGATAGGAACTATCTGGTCATCATTTCCCGAATAGAGTTCAATCTCTCCGTCAGTAAGTGACATAAGCTTAGCAACCTGTGAAATATTTCCTGTAGCTTCCTTGATTCCTACTATATTGTCAATCTCTTTGAAAATCTTAGCAGCAGTAGGAGCTAAAATATTACAGCCTGTTCTGCCAGGAACATTGTACATTATTATCGGAAGGTCAACACTTGCCGCAATCTCCTTATAATGCTCATACAGTCCGTTCTGTGTCGCTTTATTGTAGTATGGTGTGACAACTAAGAGTCCATCAACGCCTGCCTTCTGCGCCTCTGTTGAAAGATATACTGCTGTCTCTGTGCAGTTAGAACCTGTTCCTGCTATGACAGGTATTCTCTTGTTGACTCTCTCACTGCAAAAACGTATGCAGTCAAGATGCTCCTCATGAGTAAGTGTCGAAGCCTCACCTGTTGTACCACATATAATTATGGCATCCGTATGATTCTTAATCTGATCGTCAATAATCGCTCCAAGCTTCTCGAAATTAACTGACTTATCCTCATTCATAGGTGTAATGATTGCAACTCCCGAACCTGTAAATAATGACATATTTCTCCTCTTTTCTGCACTGCACCTTTTGCCGGATTCATGATGCAGTGCTCTTGCATGAATCTCAATGACCTTTGTCACCGCTTAAGAAAATAAAAGGACTGACGAAAAGCCAGTCCTTAAGGTTCTATTCCATGTAACGGACTATGTATATTCCGATACAAATAAAACTTCAAGTAGCTCTCCATCAAATCAAGTATGATGACAGTCGTACAGCTCTTAACTATACGCCCAGCCGGACAGCATACAGACTATTCTGCCCGCTTCGGCACCGCTTCCTTTCAACCGTCCTCACTCATGTCTGTCATGTCCGACGGAATACTGATAACCGATGCAACCTCTACCATAAATATATTGGTATGATACCATTATATGCACTTTTAGTCAATACGTTCGCGCCTAAAAAATCACTGTAGAGCAACTTTTCCGATAACTAAAAGAACTGCTTATACTAGCGCTTTCTTCTCTTAGGCTCATCCTCACTTGTGCTCTTTCTTCCTTCTCTCTTCTCAAGCTTTCTATTATATCTGTTATTTTTTCTGATAGAAAGAATAGCAAATACAATAAGAGCTATCATCAATGCTATAAGAACAAGTAAAACTGCAATTACCCAATCCATTTTTTTATTCTCCTTATCATTTTTCTGCGCAGCCGATGCATCAGCATTGTCTGGCGTTTCGCTATCTGTTTTTCCATTACTTTCAGCCTGTGACAGCGTTGTCTCATCGCTCTTAACTGACTGTCCGCTCTCTGTCCCTGAAGTATCAGCTGTTGTATCCTGTGCAGTTGTGGTATTATCAGCCGTTGTCTCCACAGTCGTAGTCTCCTCTGCCGATGTCTTAGCAGCAGTTGTCTCCTGTGAAGTTTCCTGCGCTGTTGTTGTCTCTGTTACGGATGTAGTCTCCTCTGCGGCAGTTGTAGTCTCTGCTGCTGTGGTTGTTTCCTGTGATACGGTATTGTTATTTTCAAAGCCATTGCTAGTATATGGAGAGCCTGACACTCCTTCTATAGCTACAAGCTCAGGGAATGTAAATATATCCGAATAATCACCGACAACCTGATATAAATACTCCGAATAGGTTCCTATAGCTGCAACAGGATCTAATCGCACAAGAAGCGATGCACTAAAACCATTATGTGATACGCTCACGAACTGTCTTCCTGATACATTAGGATCTATATCACCGATTGTATAGCCCGATGACTGCTGCCTGCTCGTTCCGTCACTGTATATAGCTTTTATGATAACCTTGCTCTTATCAAGTGCAGCGAGCTCTTCCGATGTTCTGTACACTGTCGGATTGATACCTGCGGAGACTCCCACCTGTGTCACCGGCTTGGTTGTAAATGTACAGCTGCCACTGGTTCCATCTGCATATGTATATGTAACTGTAGCTGTTCCTGCATTAACTGCTGTTATAAGTCCGTCACTTCTTACATGTGCCACATTTTCGTCAGAGCTTGTAAAGCTGATGCCGCCATCCCTCTGGTTTGCCGGAATGAAATATGCACTGTAGCTTCTGTCAAGCTCAACGCTCTGTCCATCACTTATTGTTCTTTTTGAGAGTCCGAAATACTCTGCAACAGCCGTTGCATCGCCCACTCCTACTTTTCTCTGATTTTCTGTCTCATGCATAAAGTATGAGTCACCTGCATTTGTCATAAAGCTATGCTCAGCAATAATTGTAGGAATGCCGGACTTGATTCCTTCATCTATTACAGTGTAGAAATCCTCATTCGGATCTGAACCTGTTCTTGTAAGATAGCCGCCGCTAAAAAGATTAAGACCTGCCGCCTGTGCATAACGCGCCATATTAAGACATAGATTCTTAGTCGGCTCGACATATCCTGCAACAACTGAGCCGTATGCAACAAAACCGCTTGTTCCGGTATTGCTTGATGAATTATTGTGAATGCTTATAATTGCATCAGCACCGACAGACTTTCCCATATGTGATCTTCCGGTATTGGTATTCCATTCATTGTTAGCTCTTGTCACATACACCTTCACTCCTGCATATGTCTCTAACTCTGCCTTCATATACTTTGCTATATTCCAGTTCCATGTGCTCTCGTTATCGCCTGTGGTTGCTGAGTGTGTGCCGCCATCATATCCACCATGTCCCGGATCAATAACGACAACAACATCCCCGCTCCCATCCCTTGCATACACATCTTCGGTAAACTTCGGCATCGCCAAAGAAGTGCCTAACACAAGTCCGGCCGCTGTAACAAATGTCATCAGCTTTGAAATTGTTTTTACTAACCCTCTTTTTTTCATTTTAATATCTGCGCCTCCTCGTATTTCTTCTTCCTCTTCCTTTTTTGCTCATTCTGTTCTCAAGTATAAATACAATCGTTGCAAGTACTATGACTATGACTATTCCTGCTGCCATCTTCACAACCATCATAATATCAAAAGAACCTTCATCCTCCGCAGAAGCCGTTGTATTCTCCGGCGTTGTCTGCTCTGTCTCCGACTCTTCGACAACCTGAGTTGTAGTCTCCGGCTGTGTCGGCTCTGTCTCAGGCTGGACTTCCCTAGATGTCACCTCAGGGACATAATCATCTGTCTGGTTTACAACTCTTACCGTACCCTTTAATGCACCATAGCTTATCGGTATATCCTGAATACCCGACAAATTATAATCAACCTCACCGACACTGTCAGGAATTACCTGTACAACCGAGCCATCGCTGTATACTATATCTGCTGCCACATCATCAAGATTTATATCCTCGAATTTGTGCTCGCCCTTGTAAAATGTAGGGTCTATAAAGCCTGCGATAATCAACTGTTCCGGAATCTTTACCTTCACATTGACACTTCCGCTTGTGCCGTCCGCAAGGCTGTAGCTTACCACTGCCGAACCGCTTCCGACTGCTTTTACATTGCCATCCGCATCGACTGTGACGCAGCTTTCGTTGTCACTCGACCAGCTCGCCTCACCGGATGTCTCAAGCTTTACGGAATAACCTTTATCAAGTTCTAACTCCGCAGTCTGTTCAGCCTGCATTACATTAGGCTGTAAATTAAAATATGTGACAACCGCATCGGCATCGGCTTTTCCGATCATATCCGTCTTCTCATAGTTGACACTTCCGTCCTCATTAGATACAAAAAGTACATCCGTAGTACTGCTTAAAAAGCAATGTTCAACAATTATTGTCGGCACACCTGCTCTCATTCCCTCAGCCATTATGGTGTGATAATCTTCACCTGCAAATTCTGTTGAATTCCTGGTCTGTATACCATTGTTCTTTATGCCCAGCTGCTCAAGATTGCCAAGAATATAATTTCCCATATCGGCAGTTATCGTGCTGTACAGAGGAAGCACCGATGTGAGCACCATTGCCCCGTTCGCACTTATGCTGTCATCAGACGCACTGTTATTGTGAATGCTTATGAGAAAATCAGCATTGAGTGCAGCAGCCACCATAGCCCTTCCTGTAAGTGTGTTTTTTTGCGTCTCCGGTCTTGTAAAATACACTTTGACACCAGCATACTGCTTCAACTCGTCCATCATTGCAAGTGCAATGGCATAGTTGGCATCCTTTTCTAAAACTCCGTTCACACCCGGCTTTCCCGGATCGTCTCCTCCATGCCCTGGATCTATAACAATTACCGTATTTCCATCTGCATCCTTTGCTGCCACGCTTACTGTTCCGGTGCACACACCGACAGCCAATATCATGGCAAACACTGCTGCATAGGAGCATATTTTTCTAATCTGTCGTATCATCTTTATCTCCATTCTGAGCTTATACTCTTCTTTCATAACTATTCGTACTCCACCATACACTCGTAAAATGTCTGATGAATCAGGTTCTTACAATGCTGTACCGCCAATTCTTTCCATATATGCGGCAGTGCCTCACTGTGTACCTTCATTCTTATATCATTTACTCGGTTATAATGCAAGTATATATTTAAAATAGAACTTTCCGAAAATATTTTTTGTGCTATATATTTTCATTCTCACAGCCATAACATACGCCATCACAAGCATTGTATCGTCCTCTCCTGGAAGATTTCCAGAAAACAGTGCCATTTCTACAATACCGGCAACAGACGATGACTCTATCCCCTCAACAGGCATACCGTTTATCAGCTGCATAAAATCCATGCTGCTGTCAACATTAATCCCGGATTGCTTTAACAGCTTCTCAAAATAAGCCATTATCCGTCTTATCCTCTCATCCGTGTCAAGACCACAAGCACTATTATATAACTTTGTCCTGCTCTGTTCCATATATTTTTGCCTCTTTACAAAAAATAATACAATCACAACAGGTACAGCTATAATCTCAAGAATAAAAAGCAGCACCTTAAGAACAGGCATGATAAAATAAAATGCATTTACAGATGTCTTTGCTTCATCAATCTGCCCCGAAACATTCTCTGATATATCGCTGCCACCTACAGAACCATCCCTGATAGACGGTGCTGTAACAGCCGGTGAGCTGCTCTCCTCAATACTAACATTCTCATCCGAAGAAGTCATATCCTCGCCGGCATTACCGCTCTCGCTGCCCGCTTCACTTTCCGACTCAGTCTCCTCAGGCTGTGTTTCCTCCGGATTTGTCCGGCTGTCATCAGCACCTGAAATGTCATCTGAAGTATTATCGTTCCATTCCTGACTTTTCATATAAGCTGTCGCGTAACCGGGAGTAGGGTCAATCGTAACCCATCCTATGCCATCTATATATACCTCAACCCATGCATGTGCATACCTGTCAGTAAGTTCGATGTCATAATATTCCCACATTTCCTTTTTTAGTCCACCGTTCTCTCTGACTGTCACTTCTTTTTTCGATACCGGATTTCCTGTGTACAGACTCTGCGGTATCACAAAGCCTTCAACATATCTTGCCGGTATTCCCACACTTCTGAAAATCATGACTGCCGCAGACGCAAAATGTGTACACAAGCCCTTTTTCTGTTCAAAAAGAAAATATTCCACATAATCCTTTGCAACAGGTGTGACACCCGGAGAGAGCGTATACTCATATTCGTCAGCAAAAAAAGCTATAGTATCCATGATGAAGCGTGCACGCCCCTGTGCATCTAAGGTATCATAGTCTCCATCCATTATTTCTCCTAAAAGCTCTTTTTGTATTCTGTCATCACAGGAAGTGTCCTTATCCATATAGTTATCATATACGAAATCTCTATACGAATTGCCATCATCATATGCTAACACTTCGCCATCAACAGCGAGCTTATCAAGCCTTGACATGTCACGCCACTCATAAAGGCTGTAGCTGTGTGACACATTGACATTACCTGCTGTATCTTCATCAAGCACTATATTTTTGTCCCCATATGAAAAATTGTCAATGGACTCTCCATCTATCAGTATAGCTGACACAGGGATATAACTTCTGCCATCAGACTCATACTGCGTAATATCTATATCGAATGCTGCGCTTCCGATTCCGACTGCTCCCATTCCGGTAAGCTCGGATATAGCGCGATATTCCATAAGCAAAGGTGTATTCCCTGTACTCTCAAGCTCGTCAAACAAGCCGCTATACCGCTTGTAAACTGATTCATCAAGCGCTCTCCAGCGCCTTTTTGTGTAGTTGGCAGCCTGAAACGTCTTAAGATATATTGTTCCGCCGTTTTTCGGTGCTGTAACGGACATAATCGGAACATCGTCATATTCGACCGAATCAACTCTTCCTATTCCGCCATCATTTGTCTGAGTAGAATTTTTTCCGTTATAAAGCTCAAATATATCCTGTAAATCCCTGACCGAAAAGATAATCCTGCCGGCTATCTTATCGTAAAACTCCGGCATCTTAAGATTTTTCTCCGGTACAAGCCTGACAGCAGCAAAAACTATGAGCATTGACGGAAGTATCACCCATAGCATTGCAAGAATACCCGACATTCTGGCGCGAAGCTCATTCTTTTCACTTGGAAGTATTCCGTGTATGATAACGCATACAACAAAAACAAGCATTCCAAAAAGGATATACACTGACGGTGTATTTTCAAGCGATGCGGGAAGCAGATAGCTCAAAAACGCAAATAAAACGACAAAGAAAGTCCCTTTTCTGTTTAACAGTGCTGACATATACCACCATCCGGTCAAAGTACATGCAAGCATTATAAATAAGCTCTGGCTTCCCTCTAACAGCATACCGTCAGTGAGTAAAATGTAATAAATCCCACTATTGTAATAATCATTGACAGCCTCAATAAAGAAATTAAATATATACCCAAAACCTCCTATAACAACATTGAATTTCATTATTGAGAATGCTGTTATCAGGCAGAATAGAACAATCTTAACAAAAATTCCGGCATGCCCTATAAGCTTCGTACCGACACATATAACCGCTCCCGAAAAAGCACACACTGCCGCTGCCCACAACGCAGGCTGCGAGGACGCATAAATATGCAGGAAATTCCACGAAGTCACCATTGTGCCGAGCACTGCCACACACATGAGTATGAATACGGAACCTATGCTGTTAAAGATTCTCTTTTTCAATATTCCTCACCTCCGGCTGCAATATATATAACCTCAGCGTCAGAATTTTTACACTGTATGCGCTCACTATCAGGAAGATATAAGACAAAGCTTTTATCTTTGGCGCCTGCACATATATCATACAGAGCCTCCGAAAAAGCAGCAGCGAATATAAATGTTCCTGATGGAATATTGCAATGATTTCCTGAATCACAGCTGCTTTGTTCATACACACGCTCAAAATACTCATCAAGCATGTCCTTAGATGTTATGTTCATAGCCGTGACTGCCCCGCAGTCCGAGATATATCCTGTAATCTTACCTTTTTTTTCAAGCCTTAAATACATAACATTATACATAAATTCATACATGATATCCCTGACTTTTAGCTGTCCGCTGTCATAGTCGGCACCATTCCCATAGAACAAAAATCCATCATCATCCGCATCCTCTGCTTCATACTCCTTCACTATAAGCTTTGATGTCCTACAGCTTAGCTTATGATGTATATTTTTCAGGCTGTCACCATCTCTGTACTCTCTTACTCCGTTCACGTCACTGCCGTTTGACTCTGCCTTATCAATCTCATCCTTTGCATAAAGCATGCTTTTGACATATTCCTTTGTATTAACGCCAAACAAGCGTGGCAAAGAGATTATCTTCACCACGCCGGGATTCTTTATTTTCAGACTGAATATATGAAAAAAATCATACAGGCACATTGTCTGTATTGCTGTATAATAGCAGCCGCAATGCTCCTGCTTATCCTTTTTGGTCACTATTGCTGTGTTTGCAGCTCCTACCGTAAAAGACTGAGGTTTTTTTAAGCCGTCAAAGAGTATGCTTACCCCTGTGATGGGAAAAGGCATGCTGTTCTTGATATTATATCTTACAGTGTACTCCTGTGTTCTTGGCACATATAACGTCTTCTGTTCAAAGCTGTATTTCATGAAAATTCTGCTAAGTATAAGCATGATAAGTGAAAGCAGTGTTACGGACACGAAAAATACAAGCATAATAAAGCTGTCATATGTCCGATATAGAACACTGTACGCAAATATAGCATAGAGCATAATAAAATACAAAATTCTTCTGAATATCATCTATAATCCCCCATCACCCTGTCAGGCCTTCCCCTTTTTAAGCCTCGGTGCCGCTGTACTGCCTAATATCTGCATTGCGATATCATTTTGTGTGAGCATTTCCCTTAATGCTCTTGAACTTAGGACAAGCCTATGGCATACAACATCGCAAAATACAGCCTTCACATCCGCCGGAATACAATAATCCCTGTCCTCATACACAGCATGTGCCTTAGCCATCGCAGCAACCGCAAGCGCACCTCTTGGGCTTACACCAAGCTCGATAAGCTCATGCTGCCTTGTAGCCTGTACAAGTCTTACAATATAGTCATAAATTGCATCATGTATATATACATTCTCCGCCTGCGACTGCAATGCCAGAATTCTGTACTCATCCGCTGCCTGTTCAATCTTATCAAGCGGATTTCCTGCCGCTCTCGCTTTGAGTATATTTATTTCCTGTTCCCTGTCAGGATATCCCATGGACAGCTTTATCATAAAACGGTCAAGCTGTGATTCAGGAAGCTGCATTGTGCCAATGGAACCCACAGGATTCTGCGTGGCAATCACGGTAAACGGCTGTGGCAGCATCCTTGTCTGTCCATCGACTGACACCTTCTTTTCCTCCATAACTTCAAGGAGGGCTGACTGTGTTTTACTCGATGTTCTGTTAATCTCATCTGCCAGAAGAAGATTGCACATCGCTGCACCGTCTCTGTATTCAAATTCCTGAGTCTTAGGATTATATGCCGAAAATCCCATAATATCTGATGGCATGACATCAGGAGTGAACTGGATTCTGTTGCATTTACAGCCCATCGCACGCGCAAAGCCCATCGCCATAGTGGTTTTTCCCACTCCCGGTATATCGTCAATAAGAATATGCCCTCTTGCAGTTATGGCAAGCATGACCTTTAAAATGATATCATCCTTGCCTGTCACTACCTTTCTTACTTCATTTAAAACCGATTCCATTATCCCCTGCATTATCTACACTCTCCATATTATTTTTAGACCTGATTATATTTTTATGCAGCCTGATGTAAAGCGGACATTCGCAATCCGCCTTCGCTACTTGCTCATGAACGCAGTCGCTTTGCGAACTGTCAGTGGGAGCTTTTAACTCCCACTGACATAAGCATCCCCCTTACCACCGCTTAGTGCTCTACACACTTGAAGCGGGGGATTGCTTATTCTGCGTTCAAATCCGGACGTATATGCACCTGTGTTATTCAGTCACAGACTGCATATCCACAATAAGCCAGCTTCCGTCAATATCCGCATAATAATATCTGGAATTTACAATATCCTGCCTTGCCTCACCGTTAAGAGTGAGCACCATGTTTTTCTCAAAATATACCTCCACAGAGAAAAGCTCAGGTGTATAGACAATATAATTCGAAACTGTCTCATTAGCAAATACAGGTGCCTGATGAGCGCTGTACATCCACATATCGTTAAGTCTGTAGTTCTCTGCAAGTTCAAGATAATATGAATCTGCCGGGAACATATATGCTATCGGAGCCACGCTGTTACTACAGCCATCTAAGTCCTTCGAAAAGAAATTGGAATAATTCTTCGCATTCTGAAGCACTGTTGCAGACAACTCCGGTTCTATGGCTGATGTCATGAATGTATCTATAACGATATTACCGTTATCGTCAGTCTCAAACATGACCTGCCCACCCTGATTATTATATATTGTAACCTCAGGCTCACTTAACAATCCATCTACATTATACTCAACAAGCTGTGGAACCGTTACATACTCGGCAGCATACTTTAGCGCATCTATCTGTGTTACATTTCCTGTAAGCTCCCTTGAATCAAGCTTCACACCGTTGATAAACACACTGTAATTGTCAGGTGCAGTTATGGTTATTGCCTTATCACCTGTCTCATAGACTGCCTCTATATTCTCCACTTTCCATTCCTGCTGTGTGAGAATGAACATAAGAGGTTTTGAGGATGTCTCTTTAAGTGTAAGCTTTGCTACAAGCTCATCATCGGCATATACATTATATATAGGCTCCTTAGCATCATAGCTTGTCTGTGCCTTTTCATAAGTAATCTCCCTGCCTTCTAACTCCTGTGCGAACTTCGTCTTGTAGACTCCTGCCTCCTCAAAGCGGCTTCCGCTCTGTTCAAAATCAAGATTGTCAAGAATACTTCCATCCTTAAATTGTGCTATATATTTTTCAACCGTGTACTCCGGCTGTGAATTTTCGTATTTGACAAGACATTTCTTCACATTAGCAATGACGCATATCCAGAATATCGCCATAATCGCTGCAAATGCTGCAAAGCATACCCAAAATACGGGAAATTTTTTCTTCTTAGCCATAACTATTCCCCTCTCTTTTCAACAACAAAGGCAGTCGGAAGCCGCCATGAGGATGTAGAATAATACAATGTAACGCTTGTCATCTCGTATGCGCCATTGTAATACATTGCTGATGAGCTTCCACCGTCAAGGTTTGCCGCATTCACTGCGCCATATTCCTGCATAATTGAAATCAAATCCTGTGCTGTTGCACCTAGATGTCCGGCTGCACCTCGTCCATCCGTCACAAGCATAAGCACTGTTCCGTCTGCGCGCTGTCCTATTGCGGTACGCGGATTTGCTCCGCTTCCGTTGCCCGATATCTCTCTTGATGTACCATTTATGATAAGCTTTGTGAAATGGTTATTGTCACCGTCATCGATATCCTTAAAGCTGACCGCATCTCTTATCTTATTGTCGGCTACGAACTGCTGTACCTGCTCAACGCTCATATTTCCTATATCGGAAATCATAAGAATGTTATCCTCTGTAAAGCCGACCACCACATCGCCGGCCTGTGGACTGTTATATTGGATTACTCCGTCACATACGACAAGTCCCTTGGGAATTCCGCCCCAGTTGCCTTCCGAGTAATACTCACCACCGTTTATTCCGGCAGCGTAATCTCCTCTTAGGACAAGCTGTTCTAGTGTCTCTCCGTACTTGCTCTTGTCAAAATCCGACCAAGGATATATAGTCGACAGCTTCACTCTTGAAGGGTCATTTATTATAAGCATCTTGGCAAAAAATGAACGTCCCGATATTTCAACAACCTCCATGCCGTTTATGTCAAATTCAGGATTCTCGTCATTCTCATCGACAGAAGGTATATCAATCAAATCCGTGTTAACATTATCCTCCGTTCTTGCCATGCCGTTCCTGTTCGTTATAGCAAGTATCTCATCCTCACTAAAATACCATGACGCAAGGAATTTCATCTGCCCTGTCTCAAGGATTGTCGATACGAACAAATCTCTTGCCGCCTTAGACGGACCGTGGCATATAGTCCACAATGTCATATATGCACCTGCAAATGTTACAGCTATAAATGTCACTATGCACAGCAGCACCCTAAACACAATTTTAAGAGACTTATTTTCCTTTTTCGGTTTTCTTACTGATTTTTGAGACTGTTCTTTTTTCTTTTGCCGTGTATTGTTATTTTGTGAAGCCACTCTTTTTTTCCGTTCGGGAGCATTCACTGTACCGCTTGCGCTTTTACTGTCCGTCTCATCCATATTGACATCTAAAAGTTCGATATCGTCCTTCATCTTTCCTCCTTAAATACCCATCTGTGCTGTATCTGAAAACTAATTATAAACAGCACAATATCCACAGCAAGCTTTAATACAATCTCAAGAAATGACCCTGCGCGGCACAAGGAGCTTAGCAGGTATACCAGTCCGTATGAAGCTGCTGTCTGAAAAACACATAATATATAATAGCGTATAAGCGAACGGCTCACTGATGCCTTCGACTTAAATACAGCCTTTTTATTCATAGCATAGTTGCATATTGAGGAAACTGCCCTTGCCGCAAATGTTGCAATAAAAAGACGCAGACCTCTGGAAAAATTCCCGCCAATCAAAAATACGAGCAGGCTGTATATGCCATAATCAATAAGAAATGACGTGCCTGAGCTTATCATGAATTTAAAGATTATCTTATAAATTTTAAGTGAATCCTTAATCGGATCAAAATGCGTGGAAGCGTTATCTTCAAGATAAACTGTCTCTATTTTTACCTCTTCCATCCCAATATGATTTTTCTTTATCGCAAAAAGCATCTGTGTCTCATACTCAAAACGCTCGCCCTCAACCTCACACATAAGCGGAAGATATTGGTATGGTATTGCGCGCAATCCTGTCTGTGTATCAGATATTTTAATTCCGCAAAAGAGCCTGAACACCAGACTTGTACTTACATTTCCGACTCTGCTCTTCCATGGCACATTATCCTGTGTGAAATCACGGCAGCCCAATATGACTTTGTCCTTGCACTCAAGCATTTTTTCCGCACACGCTCTTATATCCTTGACGGTATGCTGATTGTCTCCGTCAACAGTGATTACTCCCGCTGTCTGTTTCCTGTTATCAACAACATAAGAGAAGGCCGTCTTAAGCGCCCTTCCCTTGCCTTTGTTGACTTCATGTGTCAGCAGTGTAACCTCCTTATGTGCGGCTGCCTGACGGAAAGGCTCAAGATGAGCCTCATCACTTCCGTCATTTACAAGAACTATATCTTCAAAGCCTGCACTTAACAGTCCATCCACCACTTTATTCAGCTTTTCATCCGGATTTAGCGATGGAAGCACTATTGTCACTTTCTTAAAATCCCCATTCATATAAATATCCCGTCCTTTTATTATCTGACTAAGAAATCAGTACCACTTTACTATTTTCTCAAATGTGAGAGACGTTCCTTAACCTGCTCCATCATCTGGGTATATTTTTCAAGCTTATCTTTTTCTTCCTGTATCTTAGCAGCAGGTGCCTTGCTCACAAAACGCTCATTTGAAAGCATGCCGTTTACTCTTGCAAGCTCTCCTGCAAGTCTCTTCTCCTCATTTTCAAGACGCTCAATCTCCTTTGCGATATCTACAAGCTCAGCAAAAGGCATGTAGATTGTTCCGTTAGGAATAACAACCGATACCGCATCGGAATCAATTCCGTCCTTGTTATCCTGAATGATAACCTCGCTTGCATAACCAAGTGATGCAAAGAATACTTTACCGTTCTCGAATATATTTCTTAGAGCTTCATCTGTGGAAACTACATACACCTTTGCCTTGCGGCTTGGGGCAACATTCATTGAGGTTCTTGTGTTTCTTATACCTCTTACAGCCTCCTTGATTGTCTCAATGGCATTCTCCTCAACAGGGAAATTGAACTCTTCCTTATACACAGGCCAATCGGATATCATAATAGACTCTTCCTCGTCCTGAAGGTTGCAGAAAATCTCCTCGGTGATAAATGGCATATATGGGTGAAGAAGCTTGAGTGACTCTATAAGAACAGTCTTTAATGTATAAAGTGCTGCTGCCTTCGTTGTATCCTCATCATTGTAAAGACGAGGCTTAACCATCTCAATATACCAGTCACAGAACTCTTCCCAGATAAAGTCATAAATCTTGCCAACCGCAACGCCGAGGTCAAAATTCTCCATATTCTCGGTTACATCCTTAGCAAGTGTGTTAAGCTTAGATAATATCCATCTGTCAGCCGGTGTAAGCTCGTCAAGACCTACTGCTCTGTTCTCTGCCTTGTCAAGATTCATCATAATAAATCTTGAAGCGTTCCATACCTTGTTGGCAAAGTTACGGCTTGCCTCAACTCTCTCCCAGTAGAAACGCATATCGTTTCCAGGAGCATTTCCTGTCACAAGTGTAAGTCTGAGTGCATCTGCGCCATACTTGTCGATAACCTCAAGCGGGTCAATACCATTTCCGAGCGACTTGCTCATCTTACGTCCCTGTGAGTCTCTTACAAGTCCGTGAATGAGTACATTCTTAAACGGAACCTCACCCATATGCTCAAGACCTGAGAACATCATTCTTACAACCCAGAAGAAGATGATATCATATCCTGTTACAAGAACATCCGTAGGATAAAAATATTCAAGCTCAGGTGTCTTTTCAGGCCAGCCGAGTGTGGAAAACGGCCAGAGTGCCGATGAGAACCATGTATCAAGTGTATCCGGATCCTGTCTCATAGGCTTGCCGCACTTAGGACATACTGCGCTGTCCTCCTTAGTCACAACCATCTCGCCGCACTCATCACAGTAGAATGCAGGGATTCTGTGTCCCCACCAGAGCTGACGTGATATACACCAGTCTTTAATTCCCTCTAACCAATGGAAATATGTCTTGTCAAAGTGCTCAGGCACGAACTGCGTATCACCCTTCTTTACAGCCTCGATTGCCGGTGCCGCAAGCTCTTTCATCTTTACAAACCACTGCTTGGAAACGCGCGGCTCTACTGTTGTATGGCAGCGGTAGCATGTACCTACATTATGGCTGTAATCCTCAATCTTTACAAGCGCACCTTCCGCTTCAAGATCCTTAACTATAGCTTCTCTTGCCTCATATCTGTCCATGCCGGCATACTTAGGATAGTCGTCCACTATCTTAGCATCCTCTGTCATAACATTGATGACAGGAAGGTTATGTCTTAAACCAACCTCAAAATCGTTAGGGTCGTGTGCCGGAGTAATCTTAACAACTCCTGTACCGAACTCCATCTCAACATACTCATCGGCAATAATAGGAATCTCTCTGTGTACAATAGGAAGGATGACTGTCTTGCCAACCATATCCTTGTAGCGCTCATCATTAGGATTAACTGCAACCGCTGTATCTCCAAGCATTGTCTCAGGTCTTGTTGTAGCCATCTGAATATATCCGCTTCCGTCAGAAAGAGGATATCTTAAATGCCAGAAATGGCCTGCCTGATCCTCATACTCAACCTCTGCATCAGAGATTGATGTAAGGCACTTAGGACACCAGTTGATGATTCTCTCACCCTTATATATCTGTCCTTTGTTATAAAGGTTGACAAATACTTCCTTAACAGCCTTAGAGCAGCCCTCATCCATTGTAAAGCGCTCTCTGTCCCAGTCAGCAGATGAGCCAATCTTCTTTAACTGGCTTACGATTCTTCCGCCGTACTCAGCCTTCCAATCCCATGCACGCTTAAGGAATGCGTCTCTTCCAATCTCCTCCTTGGTAATGCCTTCCTTTCTCATAGCTTCAACAATCTTAGCTTCCGTTGCGATTGACGCATGGTCTGTTCCCGGAACCCACAGAGCTTCATAGCCCTGCATTCTCTTAAATCTTATGAGAATATCCTGAAGTGTATTGTCAAGGGCATGTCCCATATGAAGCTGTCCTGTTATATTTGGCGGCGGCATAACAATAGTAAAAGGCTTCTTATCTTTGTTAACTTCAGCGTGAAAATACTTATTGTCAAGCCATTTCTGATAAAGACGTCCTTCAATCTCGGAAGGATTATAATTTTTTTCGAGTTCTTTTGCCATATCTAAATCTCCTTTTTATGTGTGCAGAGAGTCTTGCCTTGAAAATATTTTTCAAAAACAAAACCCTCCGCAGAAATATTCTCTGCGAAGGGCGATTATACTTACCGCGGTACCACCTTCATTGACTTATAAAAGTCCTCTCTGTCACGGCGCGGAATAAATCCGTACACCATGTCTGTCCTTGTAACGGGGACAACTCCGTCATCAATTACTCGAACAACAGATTATCTCACTGCCTTTCACCGATGAAGCTCAGAAGCTACCTTCCCATATGACAATATCCGAGAATGCTTCCAGCAACGGTTCTAAATATGCTATATGACTGCCGGTTCAATAGCAAGCATGGCTATACAGTCTATCCATTACATTCTCTCTCTGTGGGCTTGTGATATGGTACTCCTCTTCGTCACAGCATTTAACATATCTTTAATATATACGTTTTCATAATGCTTTGTCAACATTAATCTTATTTTTCTCTCACTGTTTTGTGTCTGCTCTCCTGTCATCAGCTTTTTTCCTGTCTTTAAGCACGAAAAACATCAATATGCCGAATGCCGCACCAAGAAGAACCATTCTAAACCACAGCTTTTCAAGCAGATTCTGTTCCTTATTGATTGTCAGCTTAACAGTCTGTACCGCAATCACTTTTCCATCCTCATCAAGCTCATTTCCTAAAAGCTCGAACCAGAATACATGACTTCCTCCGGAAATGTCCTTATATATGATATGTCCAAGCTCACTTAACCTTAACACTGTGTAGTCGGTATCAACTCCCGGCATTATATAACGCACATATGGGTCTTCATTTGAGAAGTTGAGCACAGAACAAAGTATATCTATCTGCTTCGCATCCTTTGTCAGATTAATCTCATACTCATTATCGTTAATCTGTGCTATATCGGTTATGCGCTTATCAACACTGACGCTCTGAATCATTAATTTTAGCTGTGATATGTCAAATTCTTCATTCTTGTCAGCAAATGAATATATCTTACTTTCACATGGAATATACACTCTGCCCGATGCTCCCATAAAACCATGTCCGCCATCAGTAAGTGTCCCATAAAAGCCTGCATTGCGGTCATACATTTCATACGATATATTGGCAGCCTCACTGTCATCTTCAAACAGTCCATCAAGACTTATAAGATATAATGCACTTTCACACACTGCATACAGCTTATTATTATAGATATAGATGTATTCGCACTTATGCTCTGACAGGCTCTCCGGCATATTCTCCGGCACAAATGCCTTTTTTCCATCATAATATGCCACACCCTTGTCTGTCGCGGCAAAAAAGCCTTTTCCATATTGAGCCATATCATTCACATTCTTAGAAGGAAGTCCCGAATTCTCGTCTATCACTTCTTCAAGCAGCCCATCGGCAAATACATATATGCCGGCACCATGACTTGCAAGATAGAGTCTGTCATCTTCCTTTCTTCCGAATGCCCCCTTGACTGCCGATGACAGCTTTAAATTATACATGCCATCCTGTCCGTTATATTCATGAACGATTTTCTCACCGTCAAAGACTATGCAGCCTTCATCTGTGAGAACATAGAGCATATCATCGACCACCATAAGTCTGTTGATTCTTGCTGACTGCGCTATTAAGCTTCCGGCTTCATCAAATACACCCTGTCCATACACGGCGGCATATTTTTTTCCTCTGTATGATATAATATCAACTATTATTCCTGAGCTGAAATTCTCGGTAAGCTCATCCAAAACCTTTTCTCTGCTTTCTGTATCAACAGCCACTATTCCGCTGTCTGTCGCCGCATACAAAATGCCATCGTCCTCCAAAATGGCATTGACCACATCAATGTCAATGCCTGTCTGTGCAAGCTCATCGGTAAAATCCGAACCTCTAAGCAGCAAGACACCTCTCTTTGATGAGCTTATCCAGTAATTTCCCTGATAATCAACCATCATATCCGTAAAACCGCTCTCAAAGCCATCAAAGCTGCATGTATAAAATTCTGCACTGCTTAGACTATCAATGCCATCCGGGCCGAGAATGAAGTATCCTATAGCATCATCCGCAAGAACCCACAGTCTGTTATCATCGTAGAAGAAGCCGTTAATTGCACTCTTTTCTCTATCTAATCCCGATATTGGCACATTAATTGTATATTTTATCCCGGCAGTTACATCATCCTCAGAGATTACCGCTACCTTCGAGTCCTGTATACCTGCAATAAAATATCCGTCCGCATATGCAAGTGCTATGTTTCCGTTATATGGAAGCTTAATTTTTCCGACCTCGACAGCATCCTTCACAAAGACCACATCACCGTTTACTGTGACTGCCGCTGTGAGTTCTTTTCCCGAAGCTAAGGAAGTCACATAGTAATATTCTTCTCCTTCAAGCGGTGTAACAATATAGCCGCTCTCCGGATTTATGGCAAGCATATTTGTAAGTGTACCTACATATATATATCCGTCACTGCCTTCGGAAATACTTGTCGCATAATTTGAAGCAGACTCACTCACGTCATCAAAATGCTGGAAACGTGAGCCGAGATTAACCGCACCGCCATAAGTCGTTGTTGCAAACCATACTCCGCCGTCAGATGTCCTTACCATATCATTGATTCCATCAAAGTGATAAAATGAGCCATATTCCGTAAACTCATTGCCATCAAAAGCGACGAGCCCTTTATCTGTTCCAATCCATACAATTCCATCTCCGGTCTGGGTTATCGAGCTTACATTGTTGGACATTAATCCTTCTGTAGTATTGTAAATGGTCTCGCCATAATTCTCCCATGCGATACCACCGTCAGCCGTCTCTTCAATTTTTGTTCCCGGTGCTGTATCAGCTTCACTCTCGGATGCTTTCACATATTCAGGATTAAGCACAGCACCCAAAAAAACAGCAAATGCCGCAGCTACCGAAATAACACTTCTTGGCAAGCTTTTCATACTCTCATGTCTCCTTACAAATCCGCACAGCCGTAGCTGTTTACGATTTCCATTATATCATTGGCATATTGCGGATTTTCCTTCGCATACTCCGCAATATTTTTCTTCGCCTCTTCGATTTTCTTGATATTGTACTCTATCTGCTCTCTCAGCTTCTGTCGGCGCACATTGAGATTATGCCTTACTTCAACCATCTCCTTAGGATTAAAGAGCGCCTCAAGCTGATTCTGCCATATCTGTGCATCATGCATTCCGATACCGGCAAGTATCACTGTGAGCTGGTCTGTAGCCCTGCTAAGCATGCCTGTTGTACGCGCATATCTCTCGCGCTCCTTCTTGTCATCAAGAAACATTTCATATGCATGTGAAAACTCATAAGCATTTTTGACACCGTATTTTGCATACTGGTATTCAATGCTGTTGACAGTATTTATATATTTTATCTTCACTTTATTCTGAAGTGCAATCGCTCTGTTGAGCTTTTTTTCAGAAAGCTTTAATGTGTATACTGCATTCCTGTTAAGCATAAACATCGCAACAATGAACACTGTCATGACAAAAAGCAGGACTGTCAGTATATAATTGTCACCTTCCGGGACAATTTTTCCTGAAACTGCCATGTATATCAAAACAGCAACTATTATCGTAACGCCTATTATTGATATATTTTTAACATTATGCTGGCGGTTCATGCAATTTTCTATATCTTCCTTAAGCCCTATCTTCTCAGCCTCAAGCATGCTCAAATCCTTGCGTATCATCTGGCAATATCTCTCGTCATTCTGCATCCGCTTTAACGCATCCTGAAGCTCATCCTCATGTGCACTGTAATATGCATACTTTGAAGCGGGAAGGCGCTTCTTTTTGCTGCGCGTCTCGACACGCTCATAATTAAGGCTGTACATATCCTCTGCCGTCTCTGCTATGAGCCTTCTAGGCTCTTCTTCAAGCTCATCAAGAATCTGTATATCATTCAGATGCTCAGTGACGGAGGAGTACTCTTTTTTTGCTTCCTCAATATAGTTATTTGACTCTACAATCTGCTCACACTGTGAATTCACATACTGTATTCTTGATACTTCGTCAAACATCCTGTTATTTACTTCATCTTCTGCAAGAATCTCCTGCATATCCATATCCGATATGTCATATGTATCATTCTGTTTCTTTTTCTTTCTCTTTCCAAAAAGACCCATTCTAATCCTCATTCCCTGATGCCATTATAAGCATTCACATACTTGCCTGCAGCCACTATCTTGTATATCTTAAATATTCGTTTTTCCATTCATGAAGCTGTGTTTTAAGCTCATCAGTCCCACCAAAGGCTGCTTTGCTGTCCGACAGCTCATTTAGCTTAAGCTCCTCTAGCTGCTTTGCCATCTTCTCACTTTCAAGCGACTCTTCATTATCATTTAACTCATAAGCTGACTTAAAGCATTCCGCCGCATCATTAAATTCAAACATTCTCGCATAGACAGTTCCCATATTGTGCATGACATTTCCAAAGAAGACTCTGTCATTTATTTCTGCCTCATCGGGCTTTGCAGCAATAATATTCTCATAGCATGTCAGTGCTCTTCTATATCTGCCATTTGCAAGATAATTGTCCGCCCGCGCTTTCATTCTCTCTAAAGGATCCTGCGTGTCAAGCTTTTCAAGAAGCCCCTTTATCTTAGATATCTCTTTATCAGAATAAAAGTCCACATATCCTAGTACGGTAAGGACAAGCTCCGATAGCTGTGCCTTTTTTTCTTTCAGGCTTCGAAGCCTTAACGCCAGCTCCGACTCCTTTATATTCTTTTCAATAAAAACAAATAAATCTTCGCAGAAAAAATCAGCCCCGACAAGATATATATCATTATACAGAAAGTAACTGATTTCTTCTATAGAATAGACATTTATATCCGCACCTTCAATATAATATGGAATTTTAGAATATTCACTTCTGCATAGAATCATTCCGCCCATAACAATATATCCTCTTTTATTATTTCATTGCTGCTCTTTACAAATTCTCCAAAGCCTTTATCCTCAACGGTAAGATGACAGTGCGAATCATCGGAAAAATCAAGCTTAACCGTAATTCTTGATGCCTTGTCATCCCTTACAGGAAAATCCGTCAGCGGAATTTTAATCTGTCTTTTTTCTCTTCTGCCGACAGGTGAAAGAAATATTTCTATCTCCCTGCAGTCATCGACAATAAAATCATAAGAGCAGCCTGCCTTATACCAGTTAGTCCCCGGACGCACCATCCTAAGTATCTTATCGACACCTCTGTCGCAGATTTTCATCTCTATGCCTGCCGGTATCCTCTCATTGCAGCATATAATAAAGTCTTTCAGCCTGTCTCCGACACTCATTTCATATGCCTGATAGCATGCACCTTTGACATATAGGTTCTGTCCGGCAAAGGCACGCCTTTTATTGCACACAAAGTTAATGAACCTGTCACAAGAAAAGCCGCCGTCAAAGCCTTCCCCTGTCAGATACACTGTGGATATCAGCTTTTTGTCAAACAGCTCCCTCGCTTTTTTTAACAGTGTATCTTCAAGCTCCTCGCTGTCTGTAGTATATCCGACCTGCTTTCGCAGATCAATCCTCTCAGACATCACAATTATGCTGCCGCAATAAGGCGCTGTTGCCATTCTGCTGTAGATAAGTCCATCCTTTCCGTAATCAAAGACAACATTGTCATTTTTCCAGAGTTCCTTCTTCTGGCACAACGAATAATATACGAATGCCTCGACATGGCTTGAGTATATAACACTCTCTTTAGGAATGTCCATAAGCCCTACAGCTTCGTCTATGACAGCTAAAATTTCACTGCAAAAATCTTCGATGCAGATACATATCTTGTCCGGCTTCTCATCACTTCCAAACGCTCTTGACGCTGACTGTATAAGAAATGTGAGATACACCATTATAAGCTTGGCCGGTGAAGCGGATATATTCTCCTTAGTGACAGTCTTACCTTCCTTTGCAGCGTCAAGAAGCCTGTCAAAAAGAACTCCTTCCCCAAGAGCACTGCAAGAAACAGCCACCTCACCTGCCATCCATCCCGAGACATTTTCATACTCTCTTAGCACAACTGTCGGCACACGAAGATCGGATGCCGCAAGCTTAAACGACACAGATTCCGGTTCGCCTTTTGACATATTATAATAGCATACCTGTGAGTAATCATTTCTCAAATCAATTCCTAAAATAAACATTATCGATTCCTCTCCGTATCCAATCGCAATCAGATAATCTTAAATTCGTCATTAACCAGACTGTCAAGCCTTGAATATATTCCAGCCTTAGCCGCAGCCTCATCAGTGGCATTATCCTCAAGCATTCCTATCAGCTCATTCAGCCTGTCAAAACGGCATGATAAAGTGCCGGCAGCGTCATTAGTGTATCTTAAAATATTCTTCGGCGTAGTAAGCTCGCCGTTTTTTGTCTCCTCCGTGATATAGTAATCTATGCAGTCATCATGAAACAGTACAAAAGACTTTACGAACACTCCAGCGTACATGTTTTTCATATCAACAGCGGTATATTGTCCGCTATCATGCTCTGCATAGTGAAAAACGACTCTGTGCTCAGGATTTGCCCTATATTCTGCAACAGTCTTATCAACAATCCTATATGGAAGAGGAAAATATTTTGCAAATGGCATAAAAAACGAAAATATATACCCCTTTGATGTCATTTCATCCACAAGCTCATGTGCTATTGATATCCTGTCATCGTCAAGCACTTCACAGGTTGAATAATATTTTAACAAGGCAAGCCTGCAAAGGCTTATAACATCTCTCTGTGCAAGAAGCCATGCCTCTATATACTCAAATACACATGAATTTACATCCCTGTCCTTGACAAAATACATGTACGAGCCATATGCAATATACGCTTCCACAATTCGCTCCGATGCACCGTTATCCTTGTAGCTTGCAAATACCCTGTGAAGTCCTTCACAATAATCTCCTGCAAACAGAAGCTGGCATATTATGCGCTCCTCAAGCTCATATGCATCCACTCCGTTTTCGCATGCTGTCTCCCACAGCTTTAACATTCTTTCGTCAGAACCGTTATAGTATTTATTAAGGAATTCAAGCAGCGTATTGCTTATGCGTCCCTTTGAAAACACATAATATGAAAGCCTTACAAGCCTGTCTTTCTGTCCGCTGTCTATCTCATTCCTTTTAAAACGGTCAATCATATAATCGCACAGCCTTAATGCTCGCTTAGGATTTATTCCTTCAAAGCTTACTTCCTTTAAACGCTCGTATGCATCGTCATACTTACCAAATATTATGAGAAGTTCTATAAGCTTTATCTTATGCACTTCATTTAATATATCGGACTCAAATATTCCGGCACTTTGCTGTGATGCAAGCAGCTTTCCAAGCTTTTCATCCTCATAATTGTCATAATAGTAGTCTATCACCTGTGATACAAGCTGCCGTCTGTAATTTTTCTGAAGTCTTGTATCTATCCCAAGCCTTCCATACATGCTTATAAGCTCAGGCTGCTTTTCCTTGTATGACCTGCTCTTTTCGCAGAAATACAGCGAAAGCATCAAATCCTGCTCCATATATGGCATGAGCTGCTTTATCAGAAGTTCATTAAGATAGACTCTCTCTAATCTGTACTCTACAGTGTCCTTATACAATCTTCCAAAACCATCCTCAAAGCATATGCATGGTTCGTCTGTATATATCGCAACATATGCACAGCCGTTTTCAAGAGGATATTTTTCATATGATATAAGCTCCTTATGCCCCACATAGACATTCTTTATTGATGGATTCTCTACAGATATTTTGTATGTAAAAAGTATCCTCGCAGTACCTTTTGCATTTTCTGAGCTTATCATCTCTTTTTTCATATATTCATCAAGTATTATTCCGGTATTGACATCGGCTGTTCCTCTGCCTAGCTCTTCAAGTGCAAATTCCCGTATGCGTTCGGAATAATTAGAATATATCTGTGGGTTTTCCGATTTGTTTTTTATTATGTTGGCATAAAGATAGGCTCTTAACTTTCTGTCAAGCTCATTATTATATCCAAAATAGAGCAATACCATCTTAGGCAGAGGTGAATAATCGCACATATCTCTTGATGCAAGATAATATTCAAACAGGCGTGTCACTCTTATGCCTCTGTCTATTCCTTTCTCATACCAGCCTATATACCGGCTGCCCTTCATTCCGTTTCTGATGAGTATTCCGCATATCGCCTCTAACACGCTGTCATCCTCAAAAATACCATACATCTGTGTCAGAAGCCTGAAAAGAAGTCTCTGCTTTCCTTCATAGTTAAGCGCAAGACCCGCCGCCTGCTTTAAAAGTCTTTCTTCAACTATATTCTCCCTACATCCGTATAACAGCACATGAATCTCAAAATCGTTGAGAACCCTGAGTAAAAGCGGCTGTTCGTTTAATATCAGGCATGCTTCCAAAAATAATGCAGGGCTTCTCATGCCTTTGTTAAACTGTTCCTTTATTCTAAGGAGCTTTAAGCTCTTATTTTTTGACATTTCAACATCAAAATAAAGCAGTATCCACAATATTCTCCAGTCACTGCTTCCATTTTCATATATATCTTTGACAGTCTGCGCCGTCTCAATGGCATAAGCTCTGTCCTTATTATACAATGTGCTCACATAAAGATAATAGCAGTAAAGCACTTCATCCCTTTCACGTCCCGCAACCGCTTCATCTCTGGCACATTCAAGATAATATTTTGCTTCATTCGCTTTATTGTCTGTTATGAGTATCTGACTCATAAAAAGGCAGCAATACGGATTATCTTCATCCATTCTAAGCAGTTCATCTAATGCTTTAGCGGATGCCGCTGTCCATTGCCCGGCACTTATTCTATTAAGCCTGAAGTTCATATATGTTCTCATAAGCGTCACGATATTACGCTTTTCAAACATATTATCAAGCTTCCTTGCATTCTCCTTGGTATTGTCAACCCTTACTATAAGAGTCTTCTTTTCAAACGGTGTTGAAAATGTAAGCCTCCCTAGGTTCATTCCGCCGTGAAGTAATGAGCTTTTCATGTAAAATCTATATTCGAGCTTTCCGCCTGTGAAATCCTGCTCAGTTATGTGCGTTCTGTCTGCATATATAAAATCTCCGTCCACATCCACATCAAGGCTTATACGTCCCCAGACATTTTTGCTCACAATGACATTTGCAGCTATCTCGCCGTCAAATGCATCCAATGTCATTTCATCTCTGTCAAGACTTATATTCACAACACTCTTTTTATGAACCGCAATCAGGAATTCCTCAAGTGCAGTCTTGATATCCGACCCGCACATAAGCTCATCCCTGAGCTTGCACATGCTTAAATCATCCTTTAAAAATACTCCCGGAAAACTATCATCCGCAAATATTTTCAAGGCTTCATTTACATTATCTCTCGCAAGATTAGCAAACTGAAACAGATTGGATATCTCTCCTGCCTGTGACGGATATGAACCGGCTGTCACTTGAAATTCATAAGAGACTACTCTCTGTCCGCCATTCGTCACCGCAATAATTGAACCTTCAATGCAGTCGCCTGTGTCAATTCCTTCCACATCCACTTCATAGTGTATTGTGTTCTCAATTCCTACGAAGCGGTCTGTCATAAGCTTTACCCTGTTGTTGGTAGAATACACAAGTCCTTTAAGCTCACGCCCATTCTCCTCTGTTATGCATATGCTGCCCTCATATCCCACACTGCATGAGCTGCCTGCAATACTGCTGCTTTTTTCACGCTGTAAGGTGTTTTTCTTAGCTGTAGCTATTATCATCTCCGGCTCTATCTTAGCAGACAACGGTTCGTATTCAAATGCTCCTCTTGCGTATCTGTTAATCTGCTCCTTCAAGAGTTCTCCTCCAGTCGTTTCATGTGTTCACGGATATGCTTTTCATATCCATTGTCCGTAGGCTCATAAAATTTTCTTCCAACAAGAGTATCCGGCAGATATTGCTGCTTAACATAGTGCATAGGATAATCATGCGCATACAGATACCCTGTCCCATGCCCCAGCTTTGCTGCAGATTTATAGTGTGCATCCTGCAGATGCGGCGGTATAACCGCTGTCTTCTCACCCGCTACCTGAGCCATCGCCTTATCTATTCCAACATAAGAAGCGTTGCTCTTAGGTGCCGTTGCAATATATGTCACTGCCTGAGCGAGAATAATCTGCGCTTCCGGCATTCCGATTCTCTCTATGGCTTCACATGCCGACACCGCAACCGTAAGTGCCTGAGGGTCTGCATTTCCGACATCCTCACTTGCGCAGATCATGATTCTTCTGGCAATGAATTTTATATCCTCCCCCGCATAGAGCATGCGGGCAAGATAGTAGAGTGCAGCATCAGGGTCGGAGCCTCTCATGCTCTTTATAAATGCAGATATTGTATCATAATGGTTGTCACCTGTCTTGTCATATCTTATAACTCTTTTCTGGATGCACTCCTCGGCAACCTCAAGAGTTATATGTATCTTTCCGTCTTCGGACCTGTTGGTTGACATAATACCAAGTTCAACAGCGTTCAGAGCATTTCTTGCATCTCCGTTGGATATATCGGCAAGGAAATCTGCGGCATCATCATCAATCACTGCATCGTAAGAACCCATGCCTCTCTCCTTGTCATACACAGCCGTATGGATTAAAGAGAGTATATCTTCCTTCTCAAGAGCTTTTAGCTCAAATATTATTGAGCGTGATATCAACGCCGAATTTACTTCAAAATACGGATTCTCTGTCGTAGCTCCGATAAGTATAATCGTACCGTCCTCAACAAACGGCAGCAAATAATCCTGCTGTCCCTTGTTAAATCGGTGTATCTCGTCCACAAACAATATCGTCTTGCGTCCATACATGCCCAGATTATTCTTAGCCGCCTCCACTACATCTTCCATATCCTTTTTTCCCGCAACAGTCGCATTAATCTGCCTGAAATCTGCGCTTGTTGTGTTGGCTATGACCTTCGCAAGCGTAGTCTTTCCTGTTCCTGGAGGGCCATAAAAAATAATCGAACTCAGCTTATCAGCCTTGATTGCGCGGTACAGAAGCTTATCAGGGCCTATGATATGTCTCTGTCCGACCACTTCATCAAGATTTTTTGGTCTCATGCGCTGTGCAAGCGGTGAATTGTCTTTCATGGAATTTTCTCTCATATAATCAAAAAGATCCATATCTTACATCTTCCTTCTGTATCATATAATACATTATATCTGCATTGCGATAAGTCACGCAGTAATTTCACACATCCATCAGTTAATCAATATATCCTCAACGGTCACAAAAATGTACCCTCTCGCCTTCAATTCATCGACTATCCGAAGTGCCGCCGCCACAGATGACGGATATATATCATGAAGAAGAATTATATCTCTATCTTTTACATTCTTAACAACATGATTTACTATGGAATCTATATCTGTCGTATTCCAGTCCTGCGGATCAACGCTCCACAGTACTTTATTCAGGTTAATCATGCATTCAAGCTCATCATTGTATGCACCGTATGGAGGACGTATATATTCTACAGGCTCGCCTGTTATGCTCTCTATAGCTTCACAGGTTCTCTTTACTTCATCGCATGCAGCCGTATCGTTCAGTGTATCGAGCTTGACATGCGAAAAGGTATGATTTCCGATAAGATGTCCCTCCTCCTTCATTCGAAGGATAAGCTCCTCATTGCCTTCAATATGCTCGCCGAGCACAAAAAAGCTTGCGACAACATCCCTCTTTTTCAAGCCGTCCAAAAGCTCTTTTGTGTAAACCGAATGTGGCCCATCATCAAAAGTAAGCGCAACAATATTCTCATAGAATGTAGTCGATGCAGGTACATCCTTACTTCCCGCACTTTCTTCGTATATAAGCACAAACAACAGCAAATCAAGACACAGAATCGTGCAGACAAATAAAAGCTTTTCTGACATTCTTGCTTCCTTTAAAATACACTTATCCGATTATATGCCGTCAAAGCCTGTACTTATAATTAATTTCTGATTTTCCTTGAACTTCCTACATCCACATTTCCCTTGTCGTCAACCGAACGTGTATCAACATAGCCTTCTATCTTGTCTAACTTCATCTTTACGAAGCGGTCCTCCCTAAGCTCCGGCTCAGGGAATGCTTCCTTATCAGCTTTATTCTTCTTGGCTAAATCAGTGCCTTTTTGTGCTTTCTTTCCGAAGCCCGGTGCCTTTGAAGCTCTGACAGGATTATGTGCTTTTTCAACCGGCTCACTGCCGGTTTTTCCCGAATTCTTATATGCATTCATCCCGGTTACAGTGTTATATAAGCTTGAAAGCCTGCCGCCATTGGCATCCTTTATACTGTCAACCGCTGAGTGATAGAGCATATGTCGTGGTATCGTAAGTATCAAAAAGACACCAAGCGCCATGTAATGAAACGGCTCGTCAAAATCTCCGACATTCACAACAAACATCGCAAGAAAACACAGCTCAACCACATCGAATATCATATATCCGAAGTAACTTCTTCCCTGCTGTCTTGTCATATTGTCAAATGCGTTCATTGCATAAAGTGCAGCAATATTGAACAACAGCGAATATCCCATCATAAGTATCATAAGAGATAGCTTATACCACAATCTTCCATTGTACCCCGATATAGTAACCACCATCGCATAGACAAGTCCGCACAACAGCAGCAGCATATTGACCGCCATGGTAATCTTACG
>ERZ1106915.684-NODE-684-length-42262-cov-5.529486_pt1 | contig 42262 bp, 52 predicted proteins | sample MGYA00403653_ERZ1106915 | MGnify/ENA primary metagenome ERZ1106915 (study PRJEB35170, sample SAMEA104062404) | human gut metagenome | biome: human gut; feature: human-associated habitat; material: faeces | place: Denmark | collected 2012-06-06 ... | reverse complement strand
GCAAACCCTTTATTTATAATGGGTATACGAGGGTTCGAATCCCTCCGTCTCCGCTTTTGGGGAATCCTTGAGTTTATTGGGATTCCCTTATTTTATGCCTGTTTGCGGGAATTTTGGAAAGATGTTATCAGTGCGTTTAGAATGGTAAAAGTGCAGATTTACGGGGAAAGTATCACACGAAGTATCACACGACAAAACGGTTCTTTTTTGCATATTCTTCTTCAATTTTAGCGCGTTCCTCATCAATGACATTCTCGTAGACACGCTTCAGGACAGAGCTTCCAGGCTTCCATCCGCCAATGGCTTCGATGTAGCGATCTGGTACACCATCGACATGCATCTGGGACGCTGCGTAATGCCGTAAGTCATGGAAGCGGAAGGATGGAAGACCGGCGTTTCGGAGCGCCTTTCTGAAATGCCGGTAAAGGATGTCCGGCGACATACCCACAACGGTATCTTTATCATGGTGAATCGTTTTCACAAGGTCGATCACATATTGCGGTACACGAACGGTCCGATACGAATTATATGTTTTCGGATTGTGAATGACCCATTTCCAGTCGTCGGTCTCAGAGATCCCTTTGTTGATCCGTATGGTGCAGTTTTCGTAGTCAATATCATCGAAGGTGACAGCACATGCTTCTCCCCGCCGCATTGTCCCAACCGCAGCAAATAGGATCCCTGCCTTGGTCTCAGGTGAATCACAATGATCGAGAAGGGACTGGACATCACTGGCAGAAGGCGTGTAGTATTCTAACTTCCTTTTCTGCGGAAATGTAATGTTTGGAGTAAATGCTGGAAGATATACGGAGAGTGCTGCGGATATGAGACCGAACACGTTTCGGACGTATTTTGGTGAGTGCTCCATAGAAAGATCGGAAACAAACCTCTGCAAATCAGTATTTTTAACGACAGACAAATCAGCAGATGCAATCTTGTGTGTCTGGATACGGCGAAGCGCAGTGCAATAACCTTTGATTGTTGATGGTGACAGCACATTCCGCTTCATTTCAATGTACCTCTCGCACGCCTGTGCGACCGTCAGAGACTCTTTCAACTCTCTTCGGTGATTCTTCCACTCGGTAGCCAAAGCCTGTGCCTGCGCCTTTGTGGGAGCCGTGAAGCTCTTGTAGTGTTTCTTCCCGTCATTATCCGTGTAGTCGTAGACCTGTACGCGGATATTCCCGGATGGCAGTTCGTTTTTCTTCTTTCTTGCCATTACGCAATTCCTCCTTGCTTAAAATAAGGGGGAGTGCTACAATATAGGCATTCCAATATTGAAATCCATAACTCACATGTAACCTCCCCTGGTTGCAGAAATCCCCCAGTGATTCAGACCCACTGGGGGATTTTCTTATACAGCTTTCGGGAAATCATCATAGTCAATAGACTGTGTGTGCAGATTCCCATCTGGAACCGGATATAGCGTAATGGTTTTGCCAACGGCTCCAGAATCATCAACGTAGAATTCCATCAAATTGCTGGCTTTGGTGGATATGGTATCATCTCCAAATAAGTGTGTCGGACCATAAAAGGTTTTTCCGGTGCAGTAGTAGAATATATAAATTCCGACAGGAATATCAATATCAACGACTTGCCCGGCCTTTACATAGAACGCGATGTCGTTTCCATAATCATTGGAGAAATCATAACTTGGATCAGTCTTTTTGCTATGTTTAAAAAATTTTAGATAAATATAATAATCGCTATCCGAGGACGCTTGGACTTCAAGCGGGCATATTCCTTCATTGTTTGGTTTGACAAAGCATTCCCCATTACCGGCTTTTACAACCGGATATGAATTTTTAACAGGAGACCCCAAATTTTGTGCTCCGGCCGTATAAGTAGAATCAGTCTTGGAACTGGATACTGTACTTCCACTTAAGTCCTGATAAAAACAAACTATCAATAAGACTACGGCGCAGACCATAATTGCGGCTAAAGCGAACATGGGGTGTATACCAAAGCGTTTTTTTGCTGGTTCCTTAGAACGACTTTCATCTGTCGAATTAGAGTTCGTAGTAGAGAATTCGTTTTTCATAAATGCATCAGAGTACTTACCAGACGATGCAATATATACTTCTCCATCCCTAAAATTATAAACAGTGTCGTTTTTAAAAACGATCATGAAATCCCTGACATTTCCAACCAGTCTGATAATGTCTTCTACTTCTATTCTCAATACGCTTTTATAACCATTATTATTGCAAACAAGATCGAAATCTTTCCCATAAGGATATGGCAACTCGCCTGAATCCCCATAATCAGTCCTTATTGACATAACAGGATAAAGGATGGTGTATTTTGTCAAGAAATCGGAAATCACTTCCTGCGCCTGTTCATTCATAAAGAGGAAATGATATATTTTAAACTCAAAACGTTTTGGATTTTCAATATACATTTCGGTCAGCTTTTTTTCTATTTCAATATAGTTCATTGCGCGGGAGGCACAATCCAGTTCTTTAAGATTGTGAGAATGGGTAGGCAGGCCAAAAGCAGAAACATATTGCCAGTATTGCCTCTCTGATATAAAGACAGTTAAATTTTTTACAAAATAGAAACCTTGGAAAATAGCAGGATCCATAAATACTCCTATTTCAACCTCAACTCCAGCAGTTCCTTCGGATAGCCCGTACACTGACAAAACTGCTCTTCGGTATATCCCCGGTACTGCGTCAACAGTTCCTCTGATATCAGCAGGTGTGCCGCGAACAGGTTCGCCCTGCGCTCCAGCTTCGATACCAGTAATAATGTTTTATTGCGTATAAAGTAACAGTTCGCCTTGCGGTCTAAGAGTGCGTGACCTAACTCATGCGCCATCACAAGGCGAAGCTCTTCACGGTTCAGCTGATTACTTAAGAATATGTACCGGTGGTTCTTGAGGAACATGTAACAACCTTCGTGCTTGCAGTTCCCTATCTGGTACAACACACCAAGCTGATCGGCAATCTCGAACGGATCATCTGTACCGCATTTTCTTTTGTAGTATGATACAAGCCGTTTCACTCGTGCCAGATCGTCCATAATGACATCACCTACTTCTTATAACGCTTGTTCGTATACTTTTCTTTATTTATCATCTTTAGTCTTCGCAACGCGATTTCCAACTCGTCTTTAAATAATGCAGCCGCCTCCGGATCCAGGTCCTCGCCATTATAACATGCCGGGCCGCTTTCACCAGCGGTAAGTTTTTCCATGATCCGGTCGAGGTCTTTCGCAATGTCCCGCTCGTCCTTTGCAGTCAGCTCCGGGGCTTTTTCTTTCGGCTCTTCTTTGCCAGTCATGAGATAATCAACAGTTACTCCAAAATAATCTGCAATCCTTTGCAGTGTTTTAGTTGTTGGTGTACTTCTGCCTGCTTTCCAATTACTTAAAGAAGTCTGCGTTACGCCTGTATCTTTTGAGACTTTGTAGGAAGAGACACCATGACTTTGTAGAAGCTGTTCAAATACTTCGTACATTTTTGTGCTCCTTTCACAAAATTAGTATACTTACGAAAAAGTTAGTAAAAACGCTTGACTACTTACGAAATGTGTTGTATCATGTACTTACGCAAACGAAAGCAAGACAGAGCAATACTTTTGAAAATATACTCATTTATGTTACTGTGGTGGTTTCGATAATGAAAGTATATCACTAAACGAAAGTATTTGCAATAGCTTGCCAACGAAAGGAGGCGCTATTTTGTATAAAAAATTTCAAGCGTTACTTGAGAAGAGCCACAAGACAGTTTACCAGGTGGCAAAAGAAACTGGAATAAGTCAGACCGCATTTTCTAACTGGAAATCCGGCCGGGTAAATCCGAGTTTCTCCAGTTTGATGAAATTGTCCAAGTACTTCGGCGTTCCGGTCGAGTATTTCGTGGACGAGGAGTAACAATCAGGGGAGGTGCAGAACATGGCAAAGAGTTTAACTGACAATGCAATCATCAACTTCCGCTGCGACTTCCACAGATTAAAGGAAATCCTCGGATATGATGACAAGCAGCTTGCGAAGTATCTGGGATGCTCAGAGAGCACAATCAGAAAACTTCGCAGGGAACCGATGAATGTATCTGGAAAATATATCCTGTTGGTGCAGGCGCACTTAGCACAGGAAGATGCCAAAAGGTGGGGAGGAGTACTGAAATGAGAGCGTTAGTTGTAACAATGTGTCAGAACGAAGCAAAGCGCCGGATCCGCGCGAAGAAACGCCAGATGATTGTCCGGGAGCTTGTCCGGTACGCAGTAAGACTTGCGATTCTGCTGTTTGCATGGCTGGGAATCTTCGTGCTGGTCGTACCGTACAGCACGATAGGAGTAGCGATCGTTACCGCGTTTCTGGCGATGATACCGATGATGTGGGGAATGGAGGATATGGAATGAAGAAGAGACTGGAAAAGAAAGTTGAGAAGATGCGCCGGAAGAAGGTGCACGAGATCCTGGAAATGGTGTTGGAGATCAACACCACATATCCAAGACAAAGGAAATATACTGGGGCACTGCCAACAGCGTTTTTTGAGTTTTCTGGTCATGTATCGAGGGTTTTTATCCAGATATTCAAAGACGGGTGGAATGCTAACGGTAATCTGAATGATCCAGGCAATATTTTTATGTATGCCAGTACAGAATTTGACGAAATGGAAGCTCTGATAAGAACACTTAAGGATATCACGGAGGAGTTAAGACATGCCGGAAAGATGTGACTGTTGCGGTGCATATCTGGAGGACGGCGGTCTCCTCTGTGAGAAGTGCCGGAAGGATATGAAACGCCGGATCAACCATAGAAATCAGAAAGACGAAAATAGAGTAAAAGAGTTGGAGGTAGCATATGAATCTGTACGAAATTAACGCCGCACTGATGCAGGCGTATGACGATGCCGTAGACCAGGAAACAGGAGAGATCATCGAGAACGAAGCATACAAAGCCATTGACGGCTTGCAGATGGCACTGGAAGAGAAAACAGAGAATGTCCTGCTCTGGATCAAGAACTTGCAGGCAGATGCGGAAGCATTGAAAAAGGAGAAGCTGGCATTCGCAGACCGGCAGGCGAGAACAGAGGCAAAGATCGAGAGTCTCAAGAAGTATGTCGGTGAAGTACTTGACGGACAGAAGTTCCAGACACCTCGTGTATCAGCATCATGGAGAAAATCAGAAGCGGTTGAGTATGCTGGCAATGTGTTTGCACTGCCGGAGAATTATATCAAGTATTCTGATCCAACTGTGGACAAGGCAGCGCTGAAAAAGGCATTGAAGAACGGCGAGGAGATCGAAGGTGCAAGGCTTGTCATTCGGCAGAACCTCCAGATTAAGTAGGTGAGAGCATGGAAGAGAAAAAGAAAATGAGTATCTACGAAACGATCCCGGCTGTTATGGCCGAGATTGGAGCGATCGGAAAAGACAGCTGGAACAAACAGGGACAGGGATTTGCATATCGCGGAATTGACGCAGTCATGAACGCACTGAGCCCGGCAATGACTAAATACAAAATGTTCGTCATTCCGAAAACGCTGGATCAGAGACGCGAAGAACGCCAAACAGCGAAGGGAAGCACCTTAATCTACTCCATTTGCACTGTAGAGTATACATTCTATGCGGAAGACGGTTCTTCTGTTTCTGCCACGGTGATTGGCGAGGGAATGGATAGTGGAGATAAGGCAACGAACAAGGCGATGAGCGCAGCGTTCAAGTATGCGTGCTTCCAAACATTCTGCATCCCGACCGAGGAGATGAAAGACCCGGACGCAGAGACACCGCCGCCAAGCAAACCGGCAAAGCCGACACTGGAAGCCAAATATGTAAACACGCTTTTCGCTGAGCTCCAGCGGACCGGCATTGGCTTAAAAGGAATCTTGCAGACGTATAAAGTCGCAGACGTGCATGATTTGGCATTTGAGGACTGGAAAAAGGCTATGGAAATTCTCAAGGGAAAGCCGGACAAGCCTGCACCGGAAGTCCCAGATAAGGCTGATGAGGGTCTGCCGTGGAATTGAGGTGATGACGCATGGAATGCACCGGAAAGCTTAAGGGAGTCGCAAAGGACTGGGTGAGTGGGAAATGGAATCTCACGTTCGAGGTTGACGGGGACATCATCGCGGGGATCGACCAGATCAAGGACAAGTTCCTGACGGTGATCGCAAAACAGTACCGCAAAAAGCGGAGTCTTGACGCGAATGGGATGTACTGGAAGCTCCTTAGTGAGCTTGCAGAAGCACTGAAAGTCAGTAAGCCGTGTATGCACAACGAGATGTTAAGACGGTATGGACAGCTTGAGATGATCGAAGGGCAGTGCGTACCGCTCCGGATTCCCGACACCGATGAAGCCTATCAGAAAGCACTGGAGGCGGAAGAGTATCACATCCGCCCCACATCACAGATAATCGAGCGGAACGGGAAGCGCGACCGGGTATACTATCTCATTCGCGGATCGCATGATTATGATACGAAAGAGTTCTCTGAGCTCCTGAGCGGACTTATAAGCGAGTGCAAGGAACAGGGCATACCAACAATCGCACCGGACGAGTTCAAACGGCTCATGGGCGCGTATGAAGCGCAGAAAGGCGGCAAACATGGCTAAGAGATTATGGAGCATCTTCACAGATGACATGGATCACTGCTTTTTCACAGGATCCCCGGAAGTGGAGCGGCATCATGTTTTCGGTGCCGCGAACCGGTCACGATCCGAAACATACGGCTATGTGATCCCATTACATCCGACTTTGCACCCGAATGGGGCGCGATTCAAACACACGAGAGAGAATCTCAAGATAGACGATTATCTCAAACAGCGCTGTCAGCGGGACTATGAAAAGAACCACGGCAGCAGAGAGGACTTTATCAAAGAGTTTGGAAAGTCCTATTTGTAACAGCTTCCTGATGGCACTTATTACATGTCACACACCTTACTGAGTGCCATTTTAACAATATCTCTTGTCCCGGTGATGAGCCGGGACGGAAGGGAGGAACCGATGAGAAAGGTAGACATGGCAGTAGTCGAGGCGGATGTCTGGAACTGCCTGCATATCGGGAAAGAAAAAGCAGTCAGCCGCTCTTATATCGTTTCCTGTACCGGATATGAGGATCGTATCGTCCGGGAAGCAATCGAGAGACTGCGGAGGGAAAAAGCCATTCTGTCACGTACAGATGGCAAGGGCTATTATATCGCTTCTGAGGACGAAGAGGGGAGCCGTGCGGCGATTGAATGGGTGACAGGGCAGAACCGGCGGGCGGAATCCATTAGAGCCTCCTGCCGGGGCGCTCAGAAGCTCATAAGCAGAATACAACAGATGGAGATGGACACATGAAGTACAGTTTCACGATCCCCGGGAGGATGAGAGGGCTCAACGAATACATAGATTCTTGCCGGAGAAACGCAAAAGGCGGAGGCAGGATGAAACGGAAGGAACAGGATTGGGTCGTGTTCTGCATCCGCAACAAGCTCCGCGGGGTCCATATCAAGCGCCCTGTCATCATCCATTATCATTGGTACGAGCCTAACCGGCGGCGAGATCTTGATAACATCGCCGGTTTCGGGCATAAAGTGATCCAGGACGCGCTGGTGGAGTGCGGAGTGCTTGCCAACGATGGATGGAAAGAGGTTTGCGGATTCACGGACACCTTCTCCATCGCCCAGAAAGAGCCTTACATCACAGTAGAGCTTGAGGAGGTGAGCCGATGACAAGAGACAGTATGGTTTTTTACAGCTCATTCGCCGAGGCAATCAAACTGATGCCGAAAGAACAGCAGCTAGAGGCACTGTGGGCGATCATTGACTATGGTCTGAATGATACGGTTCCGGATCAGAGCGTGAACGCAATGGCGAAAGTCATTTTCCAGATGGCAAAGCCGCAGATCGATGCCAATGTTAAGCGGAAAGCAAACGGCATGACGGGTGGAAGACCGAAAACCAATGGTTATGAAGTTGAAAAACCTATGGTTATTGAATCAGAAAACCATAGGTTAGAAACTGAAAAACCTAATGTAAATGTAAATGATAATGTAAATGATATAAAAGAAAACACTCTAAAGAGTGTTAAAGAAAAGCGCTTCGCGCCACCCACCCCGGAGAATGTGAGGGAATATTGCCGGGAAATGGGATATACGCATGTTGACGCTGATCGTTTCGTTGACTTTTACAGTGCCAAAGGCTGGATGGTAGGCAAATCGAAGATGAAGGACTGGAAAGCAGCTGTACGAAACTGGGAACGGCAGGACAAGGAGCAGCGGCAGGGAGTGACCGCCAAAGCACCGAAGCAGAACCGGTTTAAGAACTTTGAGGAGCGGAAGTATGATTATGACAAGCTTGTTTTCGGCGAGCTTGCAAACAGAGGGGAGGAGCGCACATGAAATACCTGTATGATGTTCTCGACACAGATACCGGTGAGTATGTGGTTGAGAGCGGCACCGCGGCAGATGTCGAGAGCGCAATCGGAATTGAAAAACGCCGGATCGCTATGTATGTAAAGACTGGGAATAAGTTTCACCGGCGCTATCTGATCGAGAGTGTAGGTGTCATTGATACTACCGAAGAGGCGCAGTTATGGAGTAACCGCTTTGCATGCGAGTGGGACAAGGCGAGAAAAAAGGTTATGGGAGGTCTGAGAAATGCTGTTAGGTAAAGACGAGGCAAAGCTCCAGCGGTACACGCAGGCGCAGATTTTTATGGACAGGATCGCGCTTGCCGCGCATAAGGTTAAGCCAGGAGATAAGCTGACGGTATGGACGCTCAAATGCAGTACAACGGAAGCTTGCAATAACAGGACGGAACTCCACAGAAAAGCGAAGGTGATTGCGGTTTATCCACATTTTGTCCACACGAGGCTGTTAAGCCCGTATCCTGGGAGGGTAGGGTGCGAAGAGAGCTTCCGTTGGGATGATATCGTGAAATGGAATAAGTATTTATGGGAGGGCGCGCAGAATGAAAGTGTTAGTCGCATGTGAAGAGTCACAGACCGTTTGCAAGGCGTTTCGCGACTTAGGGCATGAAGCGTATAGCTGTGACATCAAAAAGCCGTCTGGAGGTCATCCAGAGTGGCACATCCTCAATGACGCACTCAAAGTTCTGGCGGGGGGGGCAAATCGTGACTATGGACGGCGCAACGCATGACGTTGGCAAGTGGGATTTGCTCATTGCGCATCCACCCTGCACTTATCTGTCAAACGCTGGTGCACGCCACCTCTGGAAAGGGCATGAGCTGCAGGCCGACCGTGTGATGCTTGGGATTCTTGGCAGAGATTTGTTTATGCATTTTTGGTGGGCTGACATTCCCAAAATATGTGTAGAAAACCCAGTGCCCAGCAAAGTGTTTTGCCTGCCTAAGCATACACAGACTGTGCAACCGTATGAATATGGACATCCGTACAGCAAGAAAACCCGCCTTTGGCTGAAAGGACTTGAACCGCTACATCCAACAGATATCGTTGAACCTGTAGCAACGTGGTGCCCGTCTGGCTCGTACTCTCACAAACATGGAGAGTGCCATAAAGGGATGTTTACAACCGACAGAGCAAGAAACCGGGCAAAAACGTTTCCGGGGATCGCTAAGGCAATGGCAGAACAATGGGGAGGTAAGATATGAATATTATGATTGATGAGAACGGAGTCGCAGACGTATATGACGATACCTATGACATCGTGATCCACTGCGAGAGTGAGAAAGATCAGAATGACGCAAGGCTGGCGTTAAAAAATGTGCGGAGATGGATCCCGGTGACGAAACGTCTTCCAGAACCAGAGACCTATATATTGGTTTCTTTTGATAATTCTACAACCCCGGATATTGCGACTTATAGAGTTGATGATGACGGCATCGGAGCATTTTACCCGGGTGATGAGGATTATACATATCTTTCCGTGGGACTTTTTGTGAATGCATGGATTCCGTTGCCGTAACCGTACAGGAGGAAAGAGGAATGATTAGAGTAATGGTTGGCTACTGGGTCGTGTGCATGGCAGTGATTTCCTTCATCATTTGCATTGCACAGGACGGATTCAAGGAGAAACTGCTTGTAATGGGAGCAACTGGGATATATCTGGCCGCGTTATTATTTGGCCTGTGGATGATAGGAGTGTGAGATAGATGAGAGATCTTAATGAAATCTTAAGCAACAAGCACATCTGGGGGCACAGTATCATGTTCCCGATGCATACGGCATGGATCAAGCTGCCAGACTGCGGCACGTGCAGCGTAATCTGGAGCGAGAACGAGGCTGGAATGGAGCATGTAAGTATTTCTCCGAAGAAAAAGTTAAGAATCCCCACATGGGATGATATGTGCGTTCTTAAGGAAACCTTTTTCCGGGACAGTGAAGAAGCTTACGAGATACACCCCAAAAAGAGCGAGTACGTCAACATGATTGAAAACTGCTTACACCTCTGGAAGCCGATCGGGCAGGAACTGGGGGATTTGATCGCGATCAACGGGGAGATGAAAGCTATACTCACGAAGCTTGCGAAAGTAGAGCAGGAAAACGATGAGATGAGGAAGGAGAAAAATCATGGAAAAAGAACGCTGTGATAACTGCCTGTATGAGTACGCCTGCGACTGGAGCAAGGCAGGAGAAGAGCTGAGATGCGAGGATTGGAAGCCGGAGGTGATGAGCAATGGATCTCGAACAGAAGAGCATTGAGAGAATCAAGATGGCATCGGAAATGAGCTTACACCACTATGGGAAACCGTTGATCTGTACTTACTCCGGAGGAAAAGACAGCGATGTGATGCTGGAACTTTTCAAGCGTTCCGGCGTTCCATTCGAGGTTCACAACTCCCACACCACGGTAGATGCACCGCTGACAGTATATCATATCAGAGATACATTTAGAGATCTGGAGCTTGCCGGTATTGCGTGCGATATCGACTACCATAGACAACCGGACGGGCATTTTCTGACGATGTGGAATATTATCCCACAGAAGCTCATGCCGCCAACCAGGACCGTCAGATACTGCTGCAAAAGCCTTAAAGAGGGATACGGAGCAAACAGAATGATTGCAACGGGAGTCCGGTGGGCGGAAAGTGTACAAAGACGTGGTAGAGAAGCATTTGAGTATCTTGCGTCAACGAAAGCAGGAAGGATTGCCGCAAGTACGGAAGTCATGCTTGCGAACGATAACGATACGAGCAGACGGCTAATTGAAAAATGTGAGATGAAAGCAAAAACCGTATGCAACCCGATCATAGACTGGAAAGATTCTGACATATGGGATTTTTATTGGCATGAGTGTAAGCACCATAACCCACTCTATCAGATGGGATATACCCGTGTAAGCTGTATCGGATGCCCTCTTGCAGGAAAGAAAGAAAGAAAGAAAGAAAGAGTTTGCGGATTTCCCGACATATGAGCGGGCATATAAGCGAGCTTTTGAAAAGATGATGCAGGTCCGGAGATCAAAAGGGTTACAGACTGATAGCTGGAAGAATGGAGATGATGTTTTCCGGTGGTGGATGAACGATAGAAATATTGAAGGACAATTATCTATGTTTGACGAAACAGGAAAATAGACAAAAGCGGCGGACCACCCACCAAGATGATTCCGCCGCTAAAAACATTTGCTTAAGTCCATTATAGCCGACTTGAGCGCATAAGTAGGAGAACAAAGTGAGCAGAGTAAAAGATAAGCTGATCCGGTTACAAAAGGAATATGCAAGCTACGGTGAATACGATGGAATCTACGTAAAAGAAGTACAGGAGATGATCGATGAGCTATTAGCGGATCTCCATGAGGATGGAAAAGATGATCCGGATTGGTGTGAGTGGACACTAATAGATGCGGAATTTAACGCCTATGATACTTCTTGCAGAAATCCCTGGTACTTGGAAGCGGGAACGCCGGAAGATAACAAGATGATTTATTGCCCGGCGTGTGGTCGGAAAATAAAAGTGGTTAAGGAAAAAAATTAAGAATTGACATTTAAAAGATGATATCGACTATCCGTGATGTCACAGCCACAGATAGTATTCCAGAAAGTATACACCGGAGGTTGAAGTAAGAGAAATAGGAGTAAGCAGAATAAATGGATATTGGTCATATTATTGTCATGTTTACGGAGGACAATCAAATTTAAACTTCCACGCATGGATAGGTGATATGTCAATAAAAAAGTATAAACAAGAAGGTTGTACAGTGAATATATTGGATTCTTATTTTTTAAAATAAATTAAGATTTGGAGGAATAGAGGATGAATAGCGAAGAGTATAAAAGCCTGAAAGAGAATGCCGATATTTTAAAAGAGAATGCTTTAGCCAAGTGCAACTTAGAGGTCAATAAAGCAAGAAACTATTATGAAGGCTATCAGCAGGCTATTTGGGATCTAATGAAGTACGTGAAAAAAGATTAAGATTTGGAGGAGATTATGATTATAGACGGCTTCAAGGAAAAGAATGAGCGTTCAGAAATAACGTATGTTGTCGCTAAATATAGAGTTATAGATGCCCACTGGTATCCATATGGCGAGTTTGAAAATATCGAAGAGGCACAAGAAAAATTAGATGATTTAAGTCGAAAAAAACGTGGTAAATTTGCGATTTTTGAACGCATAAGATCCGAGATTTTGACAAAATTGAATTAAGATTTGGAGGAGCAAGAATATGACAAGCTATGATTTCGAAAAGGCTGCAAAGAATGCAGTAAGAAAAGAATTTGCAAAAGGTGGGATCAACTTCACGATTTCCGACATTGATTTTGTGTGGTTCGCTCATGAATTAGGGTATAAGAAATGCACCATTTGGGGAGCACCGATGGGAAACAAATATGCAGAAGTCACCTACAACAGAGATAAAGATGAGATGTATGTGGACATTTATCAGAAAATAATGAATGTAAAGGTTCCGGCTTCGGCGTTTGATTTTTCGGCGTAAAACTGAAATTTGAGAAAGGAGAATGAAATGTTACAGATTAGAGCAAAAAAACTGACAGAAGGGTATGCAGTCAACGTGGACTACATCGACATCGACACATACACCGATGTACTTAATATGCTGTGCGCGATCAACGAGGAGATCGTCACGACATTACATGCTAAGCAGCCAGAGAGCATGACTCTCCACAAGTCTGATTACTATGGTGGAGTCATCGCAATCCTAAACAAACTCAAACAGCAGGACGAGGAGGCGAGAGCCGATGGGGTACAAGTACAACAGCAGCCGGATTAAGTGCCCATACTTCAGACGGGTGATCCGGACGCGCAAGGGGCAGTTTATCGGCATCGAGTGCGATCCGATGCAGGACGATATCGGTTTTGATGTGGGGCAGGTGGTGCGGGTGCGGACATCGGGAGATCTCAAGGACTACACGGAGCTGTTTTGCAAGGATTGTTTCGAGAGCTGCCCGTATTATAAGATTCATGGGTAGCCACCATCTGGAAAACGGAAAAGCCCCGGAGGATATAATCCTTTAGGGCTTTTGAATTATTTGCAATCAAGCGTTTTATTCCAGCGCTCCCAAACACTCTCATTCCGCGGAGATCCATCGATCCAATCCAGAATCTCGCACACTTCCGCCTTTGACTGGTAGCTGAGGCAGTATGTCGTGCCGGTCTGCGTGTTGATTTCTTGGATTTTCTTAGGCTTGGCGGGGAGAACATCATTAAGGAGAGAGAGCGCGTCAAGATTTCCATATATACGCAGCCGCGTGCGCCTATTTTGATATCCCTTTATAATGTGAGAATCCAGAACACCGTGGATCTCGATATAAGCTCTGGCAAAAGCGGAAAAGTTTTTGATGTCGTCAAGCTCCGGAAAGTGAGACAGATTGAAAAGCTTCACCGCCCACTGTTCGGCACCGTCGCGATTAAGATAATAGCTGGATTGGTAGACGTTTGCTTTCCCGTCCCACTCTGCGACTACGTTTGTATACCAAGGGTCGACATTCCGCACCGTTACATAGCTTTTCCCTTCACCGTTTACAAGACATCCGGTGCTGTAGATGATCCCCTTGCAATACTCTTCCAGCTCCGCCGAGTCGTGCGGCTTCTTACGCTTAATAAAATCGCCAGTGATGTCGATCATGATTAAAGGCTTGGAAAGATCATGATCGGCAGCGTTGTAGTATGCTTTATAAAGCTTTTCGTCATCAGCCAGTGCATACAGAAAGAAACCGTTCTCATCCGTGCACTTATCATTCCCGATGATTGTAACGGACTTGACATCGGCACAGTTCGCCGTGACAACATCGTATGTCGGGAACTGATCAAGATTCCCGTACATGCTCACCAGCTTCTTTCTTATGAGGCTTTCCTCTCGCAGCTTATCCAGTAACAGCGTCTCTACCCACAGCGGCGGGTATGCTCTTCCTCGATCCCATGACTTGATGGTGTCGGCGGGGATGCCGTACTTTTCGGACATCTCCGCCTGTGTCATCCCGGCGGCAAGCCGGGCGGTTTTTATTTTATTTTCTGCTGATCTTGTTGATTTCATAAGCAACTCCTGTTATAATAATGGTATCGGATATACTGGATGCTGTATATCCGGATTGCCAGCAATTCCGGCGATCACGGATTGAAACTAATTTAAGATTTACGTTTCAAGCGAAAAGCTCATGCCACCCATGCATGGGCTTTTTTCTGCTTAAATGTCGTCATATCTGCCATCCCTTTTCCCTTTGTGGTATGCGGTGTTGATCGTCTTCATGAGAAGCGCCAACTGTTTCGCTGTCAGCTGATCCACGAACTCGTCCGGGATCTGGTCCACGATCGCGCGCATCGTCTGTCCGCCATTGAAGCCATGATACAGTTCAACGTACAGCTTTTCTGCTCTGTTCATTTTGATGCTCTCTCTTACTTTCCCGTTTTTGTCTTTCATAAGCCAACTCATAATTCTTACCTCCTGTAATTTCTCCAAAAGTAACTTTGCCGCCCATTCTGGCGGTTTGTATGCGCCGGAATCCCATTTCTTGATTGTGTCGTGAGGGATTTCAAAACGCTTTGACATTTCGCTTTGTGTGAGTCCGGCTGCGATCCGGGCTGATTTAATTCGGTTTTACATTGATTCAGTCTCCCTAATATGCTATAATGTATGTGTCGGGTATACTGGACGCTGTATATCCGGAGCCGCCAGCAATCCGGCGGACGCGGGTTGAAATGTTGATAGTTTGGCCAATGTATAAAGCCAAATTGGGGAGACGCTCAGGAGTTATTCCTGAGCGTTTTTTCCATCTCCATAGCACTGGTAGAAAGCATCTACCAGGCTTCCAAGATCTTCTGGACTAAGGGATTCTTTGAGGTTATCCGGGATCCGATCATAACTTGCCCGGAATGCGTCTCCGCATGTGCCGATCTTACTGCACTTCTTAACCTGATTTAATTTGTACATCTCACCGAGCTCTTCCAGTGTGATATCACCATTCTTAACAGCTTCACGACCTTCTCTGGTTAAGATCCCCATAGCTACCTTTTTGCTTACGATACCGATACCATTGATCTTCATATTTTCTTCCTCCTGCGGTTTGTTTATCTTTATCTTATGCCTATATTATAGTGTATATTTCACACTTTGTCAAGAGCAAAAGTGTGAAATATACACTATTTAAAAAGAAATAGGGCGGTATCTTTGCCACCTGCGCTCAGCTATACTCTTACGCAGGAGGGATGCACTATGGAGACTGTAAGTAAATCGCCAGAGCTGCGGAAGCTGGGCGAGAAGATTATAAAAGAGCACACAGACCTACACTGGATCAGGGATAGCCGGATCCGCATTGGATACTGCGAGAGCGATCTTGATAAGCGCAAAGGTGGTGGACTCGTCTATGCAGAGTGCCACAAGGTAAGCCCACTCTATCAGGCATATGTACCGTATGACTTTATCATCGTTTTCTATACGCCAAACTCCGATCTTATGACAGATGCACAGCGTGATATCCTTATGTATCATGAGCTACTCCACGTAGGCATGGATCCCACTGGCTCCCTACGCCTTATCCCACATGATATCGAGGATTTCAAAACGATCCTGGATCAGTACGGTATGCTGTGGGATATGCCGGAGGGGCTGAGAGGAGCTGATCTGGATGGCACGTAATCCTAAGCAGGACGCAAACCTCAAAAAAATTGACAGCACGAGCCGAGCGAGAGAGCTGGGAAGCAAGGGCGGCAAGGCAACGGCGGCTAATAAGCGGGCGATTAAGAGCTTTAAACAGGCGCTGGTGGACGGACTGACCGAGCAGGAGCAGGAGATCATGCTAAAAGCTCTCAAGCGTAATGCCATGCGCGGCAATCTGGCGGCACTGGAGTTTTTACTCAAGGTAGAGGGGCAGCATCCAGACCAGGAGCAGACTGCTGACAACTCCATCAACATCACGATCAGTGGAGGTGACGAGTATGCAGATTGATCTTGGCGCACCAAACGTCAAACAGCAGGCATTTTTAAGGGATACACACAAGCATGTGGGCTTTGGTGGCGCACGAGGCGGCGGTAAGTCCTGGGCGATCCGAGCAAAGGCCACGATCCTCTGCACAAAGCACCCCGGTATCAGCATACTTATCATTCGTAAAACGTATCCTGAGCTACTCGCCAATCATATCAAGCCGTTTAAGCAGCTACTCCATATCGGCTTACAGGGCAATCCAATCCGATTTAACGAGAGTAAAAAGGAGATCAGCTTCCCCAACGGCAGCACAATCCGCTTTGGATACTGCAATCATGAGGCAGATGTGGACAGATATCAGGGTACAGAGTGCGATATCCTCTTTTTAGACGAGGCCACACAGCTCTCAGAGGATCAGATCAAGGCACTGGTGGCGTGTGTGCGTGGTGCCAACGACTTCCCAAAGCGGATCTACTACACCTGCAACCCCGGCGGCAAGGGGCACGGCTACATCAAGCGCCTTTTTATTGATAAGGAGTATCTGGATGGCGAGTACGCAGAGGAGTACAGTTTTATTCAGAGCCTTGTGTACGACAATGCCGCGCTGATGGAGAGCAACCCGGACTATGTAAGGCAGCTTGAGGCACTGCCAGAAGCTAAGCGTAAGGCGTGGCTTGAGGGTGACTGGGACAGCTTCGTGGGACAGGTATTCACGGAGTGGCGTAACGATCCGGCGCACTATCAGGATAGATTATGGACACACGTCATTGATGATTTTGAGATCCCGCGCGATTGGAAAATCTACCGCGGATTTGACTGGGGATATAGTAAGCCATTTTCGGTTGGCTGGTTTGCTGTCGATCACAGCGGCAGGATTTATCGCTTTAAGGAGTGGTATGGCTGCACTAAGGAGGCCAACACCGGCTTACAGCTCACTGTGCAGGAGGTGGCAGCTAAGATTGCGGAGATGGAGCGCACGGATCCGGCTCTAAAGGGGCGCAAGATCATCGGCATCGCTGATCCGGCCATCTGGGGCAGTACCACAGGAGAGAGTATCGAGGATATGATGGAGCGGTGCGGCGTGTTTTTTAACAAGGGCGATCACACAAGGCTTGCCGGGCTGATGCAGTTCCATTATCGTCTGGCATTTGACGCATATGGACTGCCGATGTTCTACTGCTTCCGCTCATGTAAGCAGTTCATACGCACAATTCCGCTGCTGATCTACGACGAAAAGCATGTGGAGGATATCGACACGGAGCTTGAGGATCACATCTACGATGAGACACGGTATGTTTTCATGGATCATCCGCTCAATCCACGCAAAAACGTCAAGCGGTATACGGCAAGTGATCCACTTCCGCCGGACGATCCGCTTAACATCATAAGGCCAGTAGGCAGATAAGGAGGATATTATGGTAAAAATGGACGGGCAGACGATCCCAGACGGCACAGGAGAGGCACAGGGATCCACGGAGAGCATTGGCAAGCGTGTGATTGATGCTACGGCGATCCGCACAGCACACGAGACATTGCAAAAGTACATGGCAGGCAAGCAGGAGCTGGATAAGAGGATCATCGACAACGAGGACTGGTGGAAGCTTCAGCACTGGCGCAATTTCCATCAGAACAAGCTGGATCGGAAGGAGCAGAGCACATCAGCATGGCTGTTTAATTCCATTGCCAACAAGCACGCTGACGCGATGGACAGCTATCCGGTTCCGGCAGTGCTGCCGAGGTCACTGGATGATGAGGGCACGGCTAAGACACTGTCCTCTATTCTCCCGGCAATCTTTGACAACTGCGATTTTGAGCAGACTTACTCCGATAACTGGTGGGATAAGCTCAAAAACGGCTGTGCGATCTACGCAGTCATGTGGGATCAGAGCAAAGAGCACGGACAGGGAGATATCTCCATAAGAGGCGTGGACATGCTGTCCTTTTACTGGGAGCCGGGCATACAGGATATACAGGATTCCAAAAACATCTTTGTACTTGCGCTAGCAGACAATGACGCGCTTGAGGCGCAGTATCCGCAGCTACAGGGCAAGTTATCTGGCAACTCTATCGACAAAAAGCAGTACCACTACGATGATGCCGTGGACACGACTGGCAAATCTATCGTGGTGGACTGGTATTACAAGGTACAGACGGAGACCGGTCCGCTTGTCCATTATGTCAAGTATGTAGACGAGACAGTCCTCTTTGCCAGTGAGGACACACCGGGGTATGAGGACGGCATATACGATCACGGGAAATATCCGTTCGTTCTTGACGTTTTGTACGCCGAGAAAGGCACTCCGGCGGGCTTTGGCTATGTAGATATCTGCAAATCCCCGCAGGAGTACATTGATCGCCTTGGTATGGCACTTCTGCTTAATGCGGAGGAGGCAGCACAGCGCAGATACTTTGTTAAGGACGGCTGTCAGGTTAATGAGGAGGAGCTTTTAGATATCCATAAGCGTGTGATCCATGTCGCGGGATCGCCCAATGATGACAATATTCGTTCCTTTGATACGCCGGAGCTGTCTTCCGTCTATCTGTCTATCCTCCAGGATAAGGTCAACGAGCTTAAGGAGACGAGTGCCAACCGTGATTTCAACCAGGGCGGCACAGCGAGCGGTGTCACGGCGGCAAGTGCAATCACAGCCTTGCAGGAGGCGGGCAATAAGACGAGTAGGGACCTTATCAAGAGTTCTTACCGCTGTTACACACAGATCTGCATCATGGTGATTGATCTCATGCGGCAGTTTTACGATATCAGCCGCACATTCCGTATCACAGGCGAACAGGGTACCCCGAAGTATGTGCAGTTTAACAACGGCGGCTTAAAGGGCGGAGAGCAGAGCGTGGCCGGTCAGGACTTCCGGACAAAAGAGCCAATCTTTGACGTGATCCCGTCCGCACAGAAGCAGAATCCGTACAGCAAGCTCAGCCAGAATGAGATGGCACTCCAGTTTTATAATGCCGGATTCTTTAATCCTCAGCTGGCGGATCAGGTACTCCAGTGCATCGACATGATGGATTTTGACGGCAAGGAGAAGGTACGACAGGGAATCCAGCAGAACGGCACGATGTATCAGCAGATGCAGCAGCTTACCCAGATCGCTACAATGGCGGCGCAGGCACTCGCCCAGAAGGGTGACTCCCGTGTATTGATGGCAATGCAGCAGATGGGGCTTGGAGCGGATCAGACACAGCAGATGGCACAGGGACAGCAGACACAGGCGGAGGTGGATATCAATGACAACAGTCAGAATCAGAATTAAGAGTAAATTGACCGTAGAGGTCTCAGTCAAAGGACACGCAGACTACAATCCGGGCAACGATATTGTGTGCGCCGGGATCTCCACATTATCGTACACGCTGCTCAATTATCTCCGGCAGGCAGAAAAAGAGCACTTGGTCAGTGACTACTCGTACACAGAGGAGCCGGGAGATATCCACATGGAGTTTAAGGTGCACTGGATGTTTGGCAGAGAGATCGGCACAGCGATTGATGTATTCCGTACAGGCATGGAGATGCTTGAGTCGCAGTACCCGGACAATATCAGAGTGGAGGTGGAGCCATGACATTAGGTACATTGATTAGTAAGGTCACGCTTCTGCGTCCGAGCGAGTACGACAAGGACGAGCTGACACAGTGGGTCAACGAGGTGGAGTTTATGGCATACGATCAGGTGATCGGAATGGCAGAACCGCCGTTCCCGCCGGGAATGATAGCTGCAAAGGACCCGGTTACCGTATATCCGGTTAGGCCAGGGGACGAAACATCCCCTACGCCGCCGCCGGAACCGCCTAAACTGCAGGAGTATGAGCCGTATGAGTACAGCAGAGACGTGGATAAGACTCTTATGATCCCAGATCAGTTTAATGGCGTGTATACGTCCTATCTATTCTCTAAGATCGACTTCAACAACGCAGAGATTGACCGGTACAATCTGGACGCGGCAATGTTTTCCAGTGAGTGGGCGGCTTATGCCGGATGGTATCGCCGCACACACAGACCGAAGGAGGTGCGACATGAAGCTCCCTATCATCAGTTCCAGCCTTTCTAAACACACTTCCATCATCAGTACGTTTAAGGGACTCAACCAGAATCTCATTACATCGGACGGCGAGTGGGCTGACATGAAGAATATCTCTGATCGCTTCTATCCAGCCGCCGCCACACGTCCTTCGAGAGGTACGGCAGAACGCGCATTCGCCAATCCAAAGGGCATTCTCTATAAAAACGGGCTGTTTTACATTGACGGTACAAAAGCCTGCTACAAGGGCACTGAGGTGTTCACGGTGACAGATTCCGACAAGCTTATTGCGGGAATGGGCGCGTATATCTGTGTATTCCCGGACGGAATCATTTACAACACCCATACTGGAGAGCGCACCAACATGGTATCCACCTTTACTCCATCCGGCACAGTGACGTTCGCACCGCTGTCCGATAAGTCCGTGTTCACGAAGATCACAGCAACCGGTATCCATAATTACTTCTCAAAAAACGATAACGTCACGATCTCTGGCTGCACCAATACGGCATACAATGCCACAAAGGTTATCACGGAGTCCGGCACAGACTACATTGTGGTCACTGGATCACTGGACAAGTCCTTTACACAATCTTCCGGGCTGACATTCACACGGAAGATCCCTGAGCTGGATCATGTGTCAGAGCGTGATAACCGGCTATGGGGATGCAGCAGTAAAAACCACGAGGTGTACTGTTGCAAGGTGGGAGACCCGAAGAACTGGTACAACTATGAGAGCGGCGCAGATAATGCATGGGCGGCAACGGTCGGATCAGACGGGGATTTCACGGCCTGCACGAAGTTCTCCACCTACATGCTGTTCTTCAAGGAAAATGCAATCCACATCTTACGTGGGGACAAGCCGTCAAACTTCTCCCTCACGGAGAAAGAGCTTCCAGGTGTGAGAGCCGGGTGCAGTAGGTCGGTTCAGATTATAGACGAAACGCTGTATTATGTTGGCAGGAACGGTGTGTATGCGTTTGATGGATCCGTCCCGCAGAAGATCAGCAACAACATTACGGAGGATATCTCCGCTGCCGTGAGCGGAACATACCAGTCAAAGCTTTATATCTCCTGCCTGTTAGGCGGCAAGCGGACTCTGCTTGTGTATGATCCACGCACTGGCATCTGGGACAAAGAGGATGATGCCACATTTCTGTATGCGGCGTACTCTGATGGTCAGTTACATTTTGTTGACGCCAACAAGACGTTACGGACCATCTCCGGCAGTGAGACAGAGACCATTGATTGGTATCTGGAGTCAGGAGACATCGAGGAAGGGTCCTTAGATCAAAAATATATCTCAAAACTCAAATTAAATTTGTGGTTGGAGATCAATTCGGAAGTGACGGTGAAGCTGAAATTCGACGATGAACCGTTATGGCAGAAGAAAGGCTACATCCGCAGCACACGCAACAAGACATACACCCTCCCGATTATGCCGCGGAGAACAGGGAAGTACCGGATTCGTCTGGAAGGACGAGGACAGTTCAAGCTACTTGGCATGTCGAAGGAAGTAGAGCAGGGAAGTGAAGTAAATGGCAGTATTCATGTCGGATTCCGTCGATAGATTAAATTCGATTGAGGATCGGAAGATCCGTTCATACCTTTACAAACTGAATGAAGATCTCACCTATATGTTCAACAATCTCACGCCAGAAGACAACTATTCCGAGCTTGCGAGGCTTGTGTATGTTGCAGACAGGGAGAACGTTGCACGTTTGGAAGTGCGTGCGAACGGAATCGAGCTGGAAGTATCGAGAAACTCTTCACAGATCGCCAACCTGTCCGTTCAGGCAGGTCAGATCAGTGCGAAGGTGACTGACGTTGCGAATAACTACAATTCGTCCATGAATCTCCTTGCGAATATGTTTTCCCTCAGCGTCAATACGCCGTCTGGCTCATCCAGTGCGGTGCTCACAGGTGACAGGATCGCGCTCACCACAGGACATTTTACCATTGACGCAAAGAATCTTAAGGTGGATGCATCCGGCAATGCCACATTCGCCGGTGATCTTGAGGGCGCAACGCTGACAGGTTGTGACATCATCGGTGGATCTCTCAACATAGCAGACGGGACCCTGTATGCAGATTCGGGCTGGGTAAAGTTCGGAGATTTCACAGTATCGACGAACAATGCCTACCGTATGTATTCGGGAGACGGCAGCTTTGAGATCACCACGGCGAAAAGTCCGGGCGGCTCCGTTGCAACGGTGATTGTTGGTAAGAGCAGCAATCAGACCGAGATCGAGGGCGGCAACATCACATCCACTGGGACATTGAATATTCCTGTTGTTTATGCCACTACTGGGAAACATATCTCGGAGTTTTACGATATTGAACTGAGTAAGTCATGGTGGAAGGGATGGACGATCACGGAAACCGTACAGGACTTATGGGATCAGGTCGATTCGCTGTCTGATGCAACGGCAAAAGAGAACGTCTACAATATTGATGCTGATGAGGCATTACAGTTCCTTCTTGATACAAGGGCGGTCACATTCCAGTACAAGAGCGATGGGAAATGGTCCGCCGGAGTAATCGCACAGGAAGTAGATGCGCTGCAAGACCGGCTTGAGATCTATTATCCACTGGTAAGGCTGGACAAAAGATACCGGAAATACCGGGTTGATTATAAAAATTACATTCCCCTACTGATCGCCGCTGTCCAGAATCTCCAGCAGCAGATCACGGCGTTGAAAGGAGTGAACTAAATGAGTAAAGTGATGTATGAGAAAGAACAGATTGATAAGGTTTTGGTGCTTTTAGATCAGGTGAGGGTTGAGGGGCTGCAAAGTTTCCGAAACATGACGCTTGCGGAAATGACTCTTCGTGATTTCAAACTGGTACAGGAGCAGGAAGGAGCCGGAAAGGAGGCCGACGATGGCAATAACGAGCATAGTTGACTATCTCAAAAAGAACAATCAGGACAGTTCATACAACGCCAGAAAGACACTGGCGGCGAACAATGGGATTTCTGACTATAAGGGAACGGCGGCGCAGAATACGAAGCTCTTGCAGATTTTACAGAGCGGATCACAGGGGCAGACACCATCGGCGGCGGTGACTGCCGGGAACAATGCCACTACGGCAAACAGCCCGACAACGACCGCAACAAAGTCTTATCAGAGTACATTTAAGCCCACGGAGCTGACGGATCGTTACAAGAATCTCATGACTACCAATGAGAACAACTTCAAGACAAGCGACCAGACCAACAGCTATCAGAACAAGATGCAGAGTGCGGAGAAGCCGTTTAAGGCATCCAGCTACACGAAGAACTATAAGAAAAAGCTGTCACAGGTTGAGAACAGCAAGCCCGGCGCGTACCAGTCCGCATACGAGAGCACCATCAACGATATTCTGAATACGATCAATAACCGTGGGCAGTTTGATGTCAAGAATGATGCAAACTACAATGCTCTGTACGATCAGTACCGGGAGCAGTACGAAGCGCAGGCAAACAAGGCGATGAGAGATACCCTCGCCAGTGCAAATGCGGCAACCGGCGGTTATGGGTCCACGTATGGGCAGTCAGTAGCGCAACAGGCGTATGACAACACCATGCAGGGCTTGAACGGGCAGAATTTGAACTTGCTCAATCTCGCTTATCAGATGTATTCTGACGATCGTGCCAATGATTACAACAAGCTGGCGGCATATCAGGGGCAGGACAATACCATGTATAACCGCTATCGTGATACCGTCTCTGACTGGCAAAATGACCGGAATTACTACGCGAACCAGTATCAGCAGAATTACTCGAACGACCGGAATGCGTATGAGAACGACCGGAACTACTATTCCAACCAGTATTGGAACAGTTACAACAATGACCGGTCTGCATTTGAGAATGACCGGAACTACTTTTCCAACAGCTATTGGAACTCCTTCCAGAACGACCGGTCTGCGTATGAAAATGACCGTACCTTCGATTACAACATGGATCAGGACGCACTTAACCGCGATGATGCAAACTATCAGAATGCTTTGCAGACAGCTATGGGGCTGGCGCAAAGTGGTCTTTCTGTTCCGGCATACCTTACAGAAGCGATTGACAGGTACAACGAGGCACATGGCCTCTCCGGTGGCTCAGCAGGACAGATGGCTTCTATTGCGGCACAGGCATTGGCGGCTAAGAAGTCAAGTGCGAAGGGATCTTCTGGCAGATCGTCAAAGAAATCTGGAAGTTCTAAATCATCTGGAAAAGGTAAGATCACAGACGGAAGTATGAATTCCGGTTCAGGCGCCGGCATGTCAGATGCAGCGGCAACGAAACTTAAAAATGGGCTTGCAACAGCAAATGATAATATACTGGCAAGTAAAACACTCATGGCTGATATGAAGGCAGGAAAGAGAAATTCACTTACAGGAATTGGCAAACTTTCGTCTATTGCTTCATCCTTAAGCAATAGATCAAATACGCCACTTACAGTAGATGCTGTATCGTCTGCTGCACCGGTCCAGGATATAACCAACAGTCACGGTAATGGCTGGGTCTATGTGGAAGGAATGGGGCGCATGACATGGGACGAGCTTGAATCAGAAATCGACAATGGTAAAGTTGTAGAGACAATGAAGAATGGTGTTTACACATATAGAAAGGCGTAATTATGATCATCTTAAGAAGCAGATCTCTTATTATTCCGAATGACGAATACAATCTTGGCAATGACTATGACACTAATACAGCGACAAGAGTTTTTCAACTTGATCGTGTGATGGAAGGCATAGACCTTGCCAACCTCATGTTTAAGCTGGATCTCACCTACGCAGACGGTACAAGCGATACGCTTGCACTCGATAGCGAAGTCACAGACGATAAGATCAACCTTACATGGACCGTGACAAAGAATCAGCTTCATGTTCCGGGAACTGTCGTGGTACAGATCCGTGCGCTGAATGTGGACGGAAATATGAAGTGGACTTCCTACATCGGTGCGTTCTTTGTTGAAGCGTCTATGTTTGGCAGTGCTGATTATAACGGAAAGCTCTCCGAAGTCGAGCAGTTTGAGGTTGCGATTAAATCAGAAAAAGAACGTGTACAGAACGAAAAAGCCAGACAGGACGCAGAAGCAGAGAGAGTACACGCCGAAGCGGAGCGCAAGTCTGCCGAAGAAGAAAGAAAAACTGCCGAAGCGGAACGCAAATCTGCTGAGACGGTACGTTACAATGCAGAGACAGCGCGAAAATCGGCGGAAACAGAACGTGAAGAGTGGTACAATTCAGCAAAGACAAACTTTGATGCGGCAATAGCTTCAGGCGATAAGGCAGAGGAGATTGCAAACTCATTGGAGACCAATGTGGAGGCCAACATGAAAGCGGCAGCGGCTTCTGCAACGGCAGCGGCTGGGTCTGCATCAGCGGCAGCAGGATCAGCGAACGAAGCGAAGCAGTATAGCCAGAACTGGTCGGCATTAGATCAGAGAGTAACGAAAAACGCCGCAGACATCGCTGCCACAAATAACAATTTGAGTAATGGCTCTGTAGTTGCTTATTTTTCGCCAATGAGAGATAACGAAGCTAATATGTGTAAGGGATACAATAAGAGCACCGGAAACTTCATTTTTAATCATCGTGGCGCTACATCCAAAATTAAAGATTATACTTTTGGCGATGGATCAGAAGGTGTTATTAAACGGCTCAGTGAACTTGCGTCGAAAAGCGAATTGCCTAAATATAAGGATATCCCCATTGATATCTCAACATTAACATTCAACGCGAATGCTGGCGGATATATCTGTAATCTTACAATCGCAGATCTTATCGGCGTATTTACCACAGTATTATCTGTAACTATCGTTAAATGGTCCCTACTTTCCACTGATACAGCAGTTATGATGGATCATTACGGGGAAAATTTGACCATTAGGCAGAACGATAACACAGGAAAGGGTAATATCACAGTAAGATTTGTGTATATTTAAACTGTTTCAACTATATCGCCATCGAGAACCTCATAATTTATATTCGCATTGTTTTGTATTTCTAATGGTGGATTTTTGAAACTATCAGATCCATTGATTCTATGAAATCCAGCGGGTGTATTTACATCATTGAAGTCAAAAGGATTTTTAGCAGTATGCACATATTGTAGAGAATTACTCAAATTGTTATTTGGTTAGATTAGCATACCATTTTCCCGATGTGGGAAAAATGGTGATGATTCAGCATAATGAGTATAGCAGAAGCTCCCGCACCTCTCAACGATGTGTCCCAGGGAGCACTTTTTTTAGGTCGGTATACGGTAAAAGATTCATTCGCTATGATTAACAAAAAAGAGTGAAGGAGTAGTGTTATGGACGAAGCCACAAGAGAAGCATTTGAACGGATCCATGATGAGGATAAAAGGCAGAACCGTCGGCTGGATGAATTGGAGAGAGTCACAAAAACTTTGCAGGAGATCACAAACTCCGTTCAGGAACTGGCACTTAATATGAAACACATGGCCGAAGAACAGGCAAAACAGGGGCAGAAGCTTGACCAGCTTGAAAAAGCACCATTGGACAATTTAAAGGCAGCCGAGGCAACGGCACAGTCTACGATTGTCGGCATTATTGTAGGAGCACTGGCAACAGGATTGATTCAGCTGGTAGTGGCTAACATCTAAGGAGGAGCTATGGCAAGTCAGTTTGTAAAAAATATGGCACAGCAGACAAAAAAGAAAAAAAAACAGCAGGACGCAGCGGTTGATGCATTAAAAAGCCGTTCTGGAAAGTCTGTAACACAGGTGGAGCAGAGCCTTTCAAACAAATCCATTCAGAATGCTGCGAAGAAGGTGGGTGGAACAAACGCGTCAAAACCAACTCCAGCAAGGCAGCTTTCAAAACCTGCCAAGAAATCAGACGATACATGGAACTCCAGCGTAAACGGGGGGTCAAGTAGCTTTGTAAAGACAATGGCACAGAATCAGCGTGCACACTATGAAGAAATCAACCGTAATGCGGCTGTTGATGCAATGAAGCAGCGGTTTAGAAATACGCAGAATACGCATACAGACTATAATGACAGCTTTTCTAATGATTCCACGGTTACCCAGAAGAAAGCCACGGCATCAAATGCACAGAAAAACCGCTTTACATATTCACCGTCCTATATTCATTCTCAAAAGATGATGGCACAGGATAATAGCACATTGGCTCTTTCCGATGCGCAGAAGAAGAACATTCCGAAGAACATCACAGTGAAGAACCAGAACGAACCGAATGCGCGCGTTGTAGACCAGTCCTTCAAGAACTTCAATCCGAATGATCCGAATTATTCCACTCCGGCTGATGAGCGTAGTTACCGCAATACAAGAGAGGGAGCATATGCCTATAAGCACCCAATCGCAGGTGTGGCAAGCCATGTTATCAACAACATTGGATCCGGCTTTGAAGGCATTGCCGGAACCGCATACCAGGCAGTGACAGGGAAAAAACTGGACGATCAGTTCTTTAAGGGGACTTATGCGGCGCAGGATGCACAGTCGGGTGTCAGACGGCGCGTACAGGACGCTACAGGCGGCAGACAGGACGGTATCAGCACCACAGGGGAAAATGCGGCAGGGTTCCTTACGGACACAGGCATGAGCATCCTTGACAGCGCGGCGAACCGTGCGCTGGCGAGCTATTTCGCACCAGGCAAGGCGGGCGAGGTCGGCGGTCTTGCGCTTATGGCTGGCGGAGCGGCGGCCGGACAGCTCACGGATCTTAACCAGAATGAGAAGGTGTCTGGCAGACGGGCGGCAGTTGATGCGGCGGCGAACGGCGCATTTGAGTATTTATCCGAAAAGCTTTCATGGGACAAGCTGAACGCATTCAAGGACATGGAGGTGTCTCCGCACAATGTCGGTGAGGTTATCAAGAGGATTGCACAGCAGGCGGCAACGGAGGGCGGCGAGGAAGTCTTCTCCACGCTTGCAGATGCGGCGGCAGATAGCTTAATCCTTGGCAACGAAGCAGAATATGTTAGTCAGTATAACACATATAAGGGAAGCGGAATGTCCAACGGAGAAGCTATGCAGAATGTGGTTTACAATCTTCTCAAGGAAAGTGCATTGTCCTTCCTTGGCGGCGCGATCTCCGGTGGTGTCATGGGATCCGGTGCAACCGTCATGAACTACATGAACGCAAAGGCAAACCAGAACTTCACGGAAGACGAACTGCGTCAGACAGCAGATGCAATCGACACAAGCCCAGAAGCGTATACTCGTGAGGACGGCACTGTTGATACAAAAGGTCTCGACCAGGCGATCGCGACAATGAAAAAGCTTTCCGGATATGCAAATAAGCTTGCGAACGGTGATATTCTGACTCTTGAAGAGCAGCAGGATATCTATAACGGCGTGGAGAGCACCATTTACCGGGCGGCAGAGGCAAAGGGTGTTGCGCCTGTCATTACTGAGGACAAGAACCTGGACGAGATGGTTAATGACTGGATTGAGGAAGCAACGGCACAGGAAGAGGAACGCCAGAAAAGTGAACCGATTGCAAGTGTGTCCACACCAGAAGAAGCCAAAGCGTCCACACAGGCGGCAATCGAAGCGATGAACCTTCCGTCCAACGCTGGGGTAGAAACAGCCGCAGAGCAGACTACAGAGAGCCAGACAAGCCATGCAGAACAGCTTGCGGAGGAGCTTGCACAGGAAACAGAGAGCCCATCTGAGGTGAACACGGATATTCAGGCACTGGAACCGGACACAACTATGTCCGACCAGACGGACCATTTTGCTGACGTCAGCGGAATGGTACCAGAAGAAAGCCCAGTCAAGCTTCCTACTATTGAGGAACGTGCAAAACAGTATACGGGCAAAGCGAAAGAAATCTATGAGAATGGTTTTGACGGCAACGATATTCTGACGTATGATGAGAATATGGCAAAGGTCTACAATGCGGCAACCCACGGGGAGACCTTAAACAACGTTATGATTAACGATCCAGACTTTTATGATTTCTTCGGTACATATGGAGATACTGTCCTTCCGTTTTACGATGAAGTGTATAAGGACAGCATAAAAGCCCAGAACGCCGCAGAAAAGACCGAAATGGAGAGCCAGACATTAGGAGGTAATGATTATGGCGATTTACACAACAATGATGAAGTACGTGACGAAGGAGCAGTACGACAGCCTGTCGAGGTTCGGGAAGGAGATCTTGGAGGATCTCATCCGGTACGCGCCGAAGAAGTTACAGCAGATGAAACAGGACGGCAGCCTGTATCCAACCTTGAAGAAGTCGGGGGATCAGATGTTGGATCGGTATCTGGATCTTCTGGACGCGGGGTATCAGGACAACGAAGCGCTGGAAGTAGTACGGGAGATCAAGTATCAGATCACGTCGGAGGAAGAGACGGAGGAGTAACGCCGCCGGAGCTGGTTCAGAGTGCGCAGAATGGCGTCACATCGGATAATGACCAGAATATTACAACAGAATCAACGCAGAAAACGGAACAAAATGTACCGAACACGAATTCAGACACAGAAGAAACGGTTGGCAACTCAACTAACTCAACCCCTAACTCAACTAACTCAACTCCTAACTCAACTGATACGAGTTATAACTCGAATAATTCAATTAAAGAGCAGAATAAAGAGAAAGATAAAAAGCCGACAAAAAAGAAAGCTGAGAAGAAAGCACCGAAGGAAGCTGTGACTGTTGAGGAACAGGCGGAGCAGAAGAAGGAAATTGCCACGCAGGAGAAGCCGAAGGGGAATAACTATGTCCTCACAGCGGAGTCTGCAAAGAGCATTCCTTCCACGCCTGCAACGAGGCTTTCTGCGAACCTTGATGCAGTAAAGACCTTAAAGGACATCATGGCAGGAGACCGTATTGCGACAGCAGAGGAGCAGACGATCCTTGCGAAGTACACCGGATGGGGCGGCATCGGGGAAGATATGTGGAAGCGCGCGGAAACGGAACTTTCCGGGATTCTCACTGATGATGAGCTGAAGACAGCAAGATCGTCTATCACCGATGCGTACTACACGGATCCGGCAATCATTAACGGCATGTATAAGGGCTTACAGTCCATCGGTTTCAATGGTGGTAAGCTCTTGGAACCGTCTGCCGGTGTAGGAAGGTTCATCGGTGCAATGCCGTCTGATCTTATCCCTTCCGTTCGCTCTTGGACGGCTGTGGAGCTTGATACGGTCACGGGTAATATTGCAAAGGCGCTCTACCCGATTGCCGATGTGCGTGTACAGGGCTTCGAGAAAGCGATCCTTGCGAATGGCTATATGGACGCTGTGGTTGGCAATGTACCGTTTGGTGAGTACGGAGTCACAGATAAGCGCTACCCGTCTGCCATTACATCGAAGATCCACAATTATTTCATTGCGCGTTCTCTCGACACACTGCGTCCGGGCGGTATTGCCTGCCTTATCACTTCCAGCGGTACGATGGATGCAAAGGGAGAGGCTGCACGGAAATATTTCAGCGGACAGGCTGATTTAATCGGAGCAATCCGTCTTCCGAATACCGCATTCAAGGGTACCGGAACGGAAGTAGTGACGGACATTCTGGTATTCCAGAAACGTGCGGCAAATACTCCGTATCAGGGCGAAGCCTTTCTCGGAACGAGCTGGCAGTATAACACAGGAGATATCAACCAGTATTTTGCCGATCACCCGGAAATGGTTCTTGGAAGAGCCAGAAGAACAACGGGGCAGTTCGGACGTACAGTCACGACTTACGATCCGCTTGAGGGAAAAGGCAGCTTAGAGGAGCAGATTACAAAGGCATTCCAGCACATTGACCGCAAGATGGAATATCCGAAGGTGAATCATCACGAGGAAGCTGTCAAGGCGGTCAAGGAAGCCAGAAACAAGAAGCAGGGAACGGCGTACAAAAAGGACGGCAAGCTTTATAAAAATGACGGCGGAGTGGAGACGGAATTAAACCTTGAAGCGAAGGAGAAGGCCATCTATGAGGGAGCTGTTGAGATACGCGACACGGCACGCAACCTTGTGGATGCGATGCTGACCGGAAAGTCTGATGCGGATATTGCAAAGCTCCGTGAACGTCTGAATAAGCAGTATGATAACTTCACAGCGAAGTACAAGAACGGTTTCCATACGCCTGCGGTCAAAAAAGTCCTTAGGAACGACACGGACTATGCGTTCTTACAGTCCTTGGAGAAGGTCAAGGATAAGACCGTCTCTAAGAACGATATTTTTACGAGGAACACGGTCAATCAGGCAGTGGATATTACATCAGTCAACACGGTTTCTGATGGTATCGAGGTTTCTTTAAACCAGTTAGGATATATTGATTCCCAGAAGATTGCTGACTTGATGCGTAAGCCGAAAGCAGAGGTTGAGAAGGATCTTGACGCCGGAGATCTTGCATTCCGTGACGCAGACGGGAACTTTGTCAGTGCCACTACATATCTTTCCGGCAACGTCCGGGCAAAGCTCAAGGAAGCAGAGATGCTTGCGGAGGGCAATCCTGAGTACAAAAAGAATGTGGATGCACTTAAGAAGGTTGTCCCGGCATATAAGCATGGAAAGGATATCTCTGTCAATCTTGGTGTTACATGGATTCCGGCAGAGCTTTACGGGGATTTTGCGTCCGAACTTCTTGGAGGAAATCCGGGGGACGTAACAGTCACATATTCCAAAGTCGGCGGCTATGACGTAAAGGTCAACCGTTATTCCCTTTACCGGACAGCGGAGAACACGAAGATGTTCGGTAATAAGTATATGGGATTCCTTTATACGAACAATAACGACAGGGGAATGCTTTACAACATTCTTAACAACAGGGATCTCACGGTAAAGTCAACGGATCTTGACGGAAAGAGTGTTCCAAACTTGGAAGCTACGGAAGCTTGCAAGGAGTTAAAGAACAAGATCACGGACGAGTTCAATAAGTGGCTATGGAAGGACGAGGGACGGCGCACGCAGCTTGAGGAAGTCTACAATGACAGCTATAACGCAATGGCGCGGGCGCATTATGACAGCAAGGTTACAATTCCGGGGCAGACTGCGGATATTCAGCTGCGCGATCATCAGGGGTCCGCAATCAACCGCATTGTGCAGTCCCCGTATAATACGTTGCTCCAGCACGGCGCAGGAGCCGGTAAGACCTTCGCGATGATCGGTGCAACAAAGAAACTCCGTGAACTTGGCATCGCAAAGAAGCCGGTCATTGTCGTACCGAAGAACAAAGTCGGTGACTGGATCAACGACTATTACAAGATGTTCCCGACCGCGAATGTACTCGTGGCGGATGACACCACATTTACAGCGGCAAACCGGAAGGAGTTCACGAACCGAATTGCCACAACAGACGTGGATGCAGTCATTATCTCTAAAGAACAGTTCCAGAAGATTCCAATGTCAGAGGAATATCAGAAGGACTTTATCCAGGAACAGATTGACTCCATCATTGCCATGCAGGAGGAGTTGAAAGCGAATAAGGGTGGTAATCCGTCTACCACGAGACAGCTTGAAAGCCGCAGGAAATCGCTGCAAAATCGTCTGAATAAGCTGGCAGACGCAAAGCGTGATACCGACAATATCACCTTTGAGGAGACGGGAATTGACTATGTGTTCGCTGATGAAGCCCAGGCCTATAAGAACCTTGCCTATACGACAAATCTGTCCAATGTTGCTGACATGGGAAAACCGTACGGAAACCAGATCACGTTTGACATGAAGATGAAAACAGATTATGTGCGGAACATGCAGGGCGGTAAAGGCGTTGTGTTTGGCACTGCAACTCCGGTTATGAACTCTCCAGTAGAAGCGTATGCGATGCTTCAGTATCTTTGCCCGGAAGAATTGGAGAAACGCGGTATCTATAATCTGGATAACTTTATTGATATGTTTGGGCGTATTGAGGGTATCACAAGGCAGGATGCAGTCGGAAGATCATGGATCAACCGAAACTCTTTCACTGGTTTTATCAATATGGGTGAATGGCAGCAGATCTGGGGAACCGTTACGGACCGCGTACGGACACAGGACGTGCCGGGAATCAAGCTTCCGAAGATGAAGGGTGGAGACCGTAACGTGGTGATTTGCCAGGCGGGTCCGAAAGCAAGAGAAACCATCAATGGGCTTGCTGACCGGTTAAAGTCTGGAGATCGCAAAGGTAAAGACCATATCTTCGCATTGCAGAGTGATGGCAAAAAGGCATCGTTCTCCCAGCGCATGATTGACCCGTCCCTTCCATACGGAGAGAATGAGAAAGTGCCAACTGCTGTTAATGAGATCTTCAAAATCTGGAATGCCTCTAAGACCTTTACAGATGTGAACGGCAACACGCAGGAGAACGGCGTTCAGCTTGTATTCTGCGACTATGGTGTGCCGAAAACAGAAAGTAAGAGCAAGACCACGAGTAGCGTGGAGACCGAAGCGGAAACGGACGAGTCCTACAATCCGAACGAAGAATTTTTTGATTCACGGGTCAATGTCTATCAGGACATGAAAGACATGCTGATTGAGAAGGGTGTACCGGCAGATCAGATCGCATTCATTCACGATGCAACGAACGACGCAAAGCGGAATGCTCTTTATGAGAAGATCCGGAGCGGCGAGGTGCGTATTCTTATCGGCTCCGCGAAAAAGATGGGTGAGGGACTTAATGTGCAGGACCGTGTTGTTGCACTGCATGAAATGAACCCGCTTGCAAGACCGGGAGATATTGAGCAGGTAGAGGCGCGTGCAATTCGACAGGGAAACCTTTCGCCGGAAGTCGCGGTAAATGTCTACGTTACGGAAGATACCTTCGATACGAAGCAGTGGGATACATTACGGGCAAAATCCCAGTTCATTGACGAGATCACTAGTGGAACGTATAGCGGAAACAACGCGGACTTCTCTTCTAATGAATTTGGCGCGTCTGCCGGAGACATCATGGCGGTAGCATCCGGTAATCCGCTTTTGAAGGAACAGGCGGACAACAATGATAAGCTCCGCAAACTGGAAGGCTTGAAAAAGCAGTTTGACCGCAGTATCTATGATGCACGTGTAGACCTGGAACAGACCGAACGCCGTATCCGCAATACCAAAGAAATGCTTCCGAAGTATGAAGCGGACGCAAAGAAGGTCACGGACCTTACTGGAGATAATTTCAAAGGAATGGTTGGTAAGAAGTCCTTCACGAACCGTGAGGAGTTTGGTGAAGCACTCATTGTGGCGGCAAAGAAAGCGCAGGTTTCAAAGGCTGACTCCACGAAGATCGGTTCCATCAGCGGATTTGATATTTACGCAGGGCATGAGGGCGGCGTGATCCAGCTTGTGGGAGAAGCGTCCTATGGTTCCCAGATCAACCTGTTTAGCTCCAAAGGAACGACTACGATGGTTATGAACGCTGTGAAGAAGGTCCCGAATCAGCTTAAGAGTGCGCAGACATCCCTGTCTGTGGACGAGGCGAATGTTCCAAAACTGAAAGAAGTAATCGGTTCGGAGTTTTCAAAGGCAGATGAGCTGGCGGCAACAAGAAAACGTGCGACAGAGATCGAACAGGAGCTTCTTGCCAATAATGCGGAGGCTGTTTCCGATGCGAAGGAAAGCAGCGAGGGTGGAGTTTATGCGAGGAAGCTCAAGGCGGCAGGTGTAAAGCCGAAAGCAGCGGCAGGTAAGCCGGTCAGCGGCAGAAGTGCGGTGCAGGGCTTTATCAGCCAGACGAGTGATGCAAGGCCGCAGGATTGGACAGCGGAGAAGAATACGAACAGTACGGTGGAACATGCGAAACCGCTTGCGGAGATCATCGGAAAGGCGATGCACGATTTCGGAATTAACCTTGATACCGGATATGTCCGTGGTGCTGGCGTAACCGGTCAGTACAACACGAACGACAAGGGATTGAGGACAAAGATTGCCAACGACCTTCCGTCTGTGTCTCACGAGTTCGGTCACTGGCTGGATGATAAGTACAATATTCTGAAAGATACGGCGATCCCGAAAGCCGTCGAGGAGGACTTCCAAAAAGCATTTGAGAAGGAACCGGGCAATAAGGCGGCGTATGACCCTTCGCTTCATAAGATCGAGGGTGTTGCGGAGTTTATCCGGTACTATCTCCAGAATAAGGACACAGCAGCGATTGACTATCCGGCGGCAACAGAGTATATCAAGAAAAAGATCACCAATCCGACGGAGCTGGCACGTTTTGAGCAGTTCGCGGACGAGGTAAACGCATATTACTCCGAAGGCGCGAAGAGTGCGGCAAGTGCTCTTGTGTATAAGGAAAACCGCATCAGTGATTACCGTACAACGAAAGAAAAAGCGCAGGACGCAGTAGATAAGCGTATACAGGAATGGGTAGATTCCAACCATGCAATCCGGTTACTTGACCGGAAAACAGGTGGAAAAGCGTATGTCATGGCGTCCAATTCGGCATACTCAGAAGCCCGCGCAAAGCAGATCCTTGAAGGGGACTTGCTGGATATCAACGGAAACTACGTCGGTCATGGTTTGAAGTGGGCATTACAGGGTATCAATACAGTAAATAAAGCAGAGTACACAGCATTCAACGAGTATCTGACGGTTCTTCACGGTATCGAGTGGATCGAGAACGGCAAGCGTGTATTTGCTGATGACCGGATGAACAACCGACAGTGGATGGCAAGCCGCGCACTGGAACTTGAGAACGAATATCCGAAGTTCAAAGAAGCAGCAAAGCGTGTGTTTGAATTTACCGATCTCTTCACACGCACCTACGGTCTTGGAACCGGACTTATCTCAAAGGATCGTTATCTTGCCATGAAGAAACTGTATCAGCGGTATGTTCCGTTCTTCCGCGCTGGATTTAAGAACCGTGGTAATTCTCTTGCGAAAGCGAAGGGAAGCGGACGACAGATCATCATGCCGGTGGACAATATCATGGATATGGTCAACAAGATGGTTTCCACGGCAACCAGAAACAGCACGCTGCTTGAGATCCGTAGGGCATCTACAGAACTCGGAGCGGATGCAACCTTACTTGAGAGAATCCCGGATCCAAAGATCCCGAAACAGATCAACATCAGTGATCTGAAACAGGAGATCTATGAATCTGCGGGTGGCAGGGAAATGTCTGCGGACGCACTGGACGTCCTTGATGATGTCCTCGGAACGCTGGATGATGTTTATACACAGTTTGAGCTTGGCAAGGCAAACCAGAAAAAAGGGGAAATCTGCATTCTTGTAGACGGCAAGCCGGAGTTCTGGAAAGTGAATGACGAGCTTCTTCTGGACAGCATTAGCAACATGTCTCCGGGGCATCTTGGAGCAGTCCTTGGCACCTATGGGAAGATCACGAAGTTCATGACTGCCAATATCACCGGAAACAACATCATTTGGAGCGCATTCTCCAATGCGCCGCGTGATTTGCAGACGATGTTCAACTATGCGAAACAGACAAAGAACCCGGCTAAGCTTTTTTCTGGAATCGCCAGTGCTTATCTCAACTCTTTCAAAGAGGCTAATGGTAAGGAAGTGTCTCCACTTTATCGCGAATACTTGGCGATGGGCGGCGGTAATACCGGTGTATGGCAAGGCAGTGAGAAGTACGCAGCCGACATCCGGAAGTCTTTAAATAGTACTGGGCTGAATAAGAAGGGCAACGCAGACCACTTCTATAAGCATCCTGTATCAAGCTTCTTCGGGGCGATTTCTGTGCTTTCAGATACCATTGAGCAGGGACCGCGTTTCGCGATTTACAGCTTATGCAGACAGCAGGGAATGACTCAGCAGGAAGCATTCCACGAAGCAACAGATATCACGGTGAACTTTAGACGCCACGGAACAAATTCCAAAGCGGCGAATGCGGTCATTCCGTTTTTTAATGCTGGTATCCAGAGTACGGATAAGACGATCCGGTATTTCACCGGAGAGGATCTGAAAGGCACGAAGTACACGGCGAAACAGCGTGGGAAAATCATATTCCAGAGATGGGCATTCCTTGCGGTAACGTCTATGATTATGACAGCCATTGAATACGCCTGGAACCATAAGAGCAAGGAAGACAAGGAGAACTATAATCAGTTAAGCAACCATGTGAAGAACTACAACTTCCTTATTCCTCTTGGCAAAGGAAAGTATTTTGCACTCACGAAATCACATGAGCTTGGAATCCCGTCCTCTGCAATGGAGCGGATACTGGAACTCACGCAGGACGATCAGGACCATGCGTTTGACGATTTTGCGGCATACGCGACATCGAATTTCCTCCCTTCTATCGTCTCTGATCTTGTGGAAATGCCGTTTAATGTGGCGAGCGAAGGTCTCCACGATGCTTCTAAGGACGCATTGACGGGGGCAATCAGTTCAATGGGAATCATTGGTGTCGGCGCTGCACTTAACGCAAACAAAGATTATCTCGGCTCCCCGATTGTCAGCAGTTCTCTTGAGGGTAAAGTTCCGAAACAGCAGTATACAGCAAGAACGAGTCAGGCGGCGTACCTTATGGGACAGTTTTTGAATCTCAGCCCGCAGCAGATCGACTACTTTGGTAAGAATGTTCTTGGCGGACTCTGGACATGGCAGACAGCATATTTCCCGATCAACGATGGCAAAGGGACAAAAGGAAAATTCGATATTACTTCAGGTGTTGTGAATACCTATTTGAAGGATAATATCTATTCACAGGATCTTGCAAACTGGATGTATGACAAGGCAGATGAGTCCTCGATGTATGCGAAGTCTTACCCGGATAACAAGACGTATCTCTTGGAATCCTCACAGGACAGTGCCATGACGAGCTATTATTCAAGAGCAATGGGGCTTGTAAAGGATAATGCGGACAGCGCGGAGTACCGGATCGTTAAACAGTCGTTACTTGACAGCATCAAGGCATACCAGAAGAAGTCTGATCGTAATGCATGGACAACTGCTGAGAAATCCGTCCAGAACTTCGTGAAGAAAACCGGGAATAAGAATGTGCTTCCGGGTGCTCTCAGCACAGAGATCACGGATAGCGAGGGAAAGAAGCATTCCCTCAAAGGACGCGAGTACATTCAGTATCAGAAAACTTACGAGCAGGCTTACTGGAAGTACGTCAAGGAACAGTTTACCGGGAAGAAGTTCAGCGATGAGGACGCGGCGCAGGTGCTTTCAACGATCAAAAAGACCGCGAAAGACGTGGCAGATGCGACAATCCTCAAGCAGAAGGGTGTCAAGGTCGCGAAAAGCTCCTCCGGCTTTAATTCCTATAAGAGTGCGGCCAGTGACAAGCTGAAAGCGAAGGATAAAGACGCGAACCTTTCTGCAAAGGATGTTTACAATCTCGCTGTTGATTATGCGAAAGCAAACGGTCTTGATGCGAAGACAGAGTATTACAATGCGTTGTCTGACGATCAGCAAAAGAAGTACGATGAGTGGGAGAAGTATGGTGGAACGTTTGATACCTATGACGAGTATCTCGGCACAAGGGACTTCAAGGCGTCAACATATGAGGAATCCGGCGAATCGGTCAGCGGCAGTAAAAAGTATAAGATTGCGAAGTATCTGGTGGAAAAGGTGCAGAACAACACCTTAAGCTACAATCAGGCAGAGTTAGCATGGGAACTTTCCGGCTACAATAGTAAGAAGGAAAAGAGCGATACTCTGGATGATTATTATGGTAGTTCGGAATGGTATAAGTTACAGAATATCCTCGGATATTAAAAGGAGACGGGCGTTTGCCCGTCTTTTTTTGTGCGTAAAAATAGGTCGGTCGGTTTTTTCTTCGTCAAAAGATAGAATGATGGCATAAAGCGAAAGCTGGCTCACGGGAAAGACCGCGTTGGAGGAATTTATGAAGAAATTTTTATTTAATCTCCGTGCATTTGACGGTGAAGGCGGCGGAGCCGCTGCCGGTGCAGGAGCGGGCGCAGGTGCCGCAGGCACATCTCAGGCCGCCGCTGGGAATCAGGCGCAGGGGCTTGTAGCCTCTGATGGTGAGAACGCCACTCACACGGAACAGAGCATGTCTTTTGACGATTATGTCAAAGCCCACAAGGATGAAGCGAGCAAGTGGTTTCAGAAACAGTTTAACCGGCGTCACGCCGATTACAACCAGTTAAAATCCAGAGCAGATGCATCAGCACAGGTACTGGATGTGCTTGCTGCAAAATACAATCTGGATGCAAATGATGTTGATGGTATCGTGAAAGCCTTAAACGGAGATGACTCCATGTTTGAGGAACAGGCGATCGAAGCCGGAATGACCGTTGAGCAGTACAAACGCTTTTCAGCAGCGCAGGCAGAGAACCGCAGATTGCGTGCCGAGCAGCAGCAGTTTCAGCAGACACAGCAGATCCAGAGACAGATGGAAGAGTGGGACAGACAGTCGAACAACTTAAAACAGATCTTCCCGGACTTTGACCTTGACACAGAGCTGGAAAACCCAGACTTTGAAAAGGCTTTAAGAAGCGGCCTCTCCATTGACCGTGCCTTTTATGCGGTGCATGGTGCTGAAATCACATCCGGAGCGATGCAGTACACCGCACAGCAGGTCCGCCAGGCAACAGCTGAAGATCTTGCCACACGGAGAAACCGTCCGGTTGAGAATGGATTATCTCCAATGGCATCCGCGAAGGTGACAAAAGATGTGCATAACCTTACCAAGAGAGAGAGAGCGGAACTTGCGAAGCGCTCCATGAACGGAGAAAGGATCCGCTTCTAAGAGAAGAGGAATTTATATGCGCAAAAAATATATTTTTAACATTCAGGCATTTGCAACTGTGCTGAATGCTTCCACATCCAGCAATTCCGGCAACAACCTTGCGCCGGAAATCAAGACCTATTATTCTGATTATCTGATCCAGCTTGCAGAAGCACAGCTTGTTCACGATCAGTTTGGACAGAAGAGAAACATCCCGTCCGGCAACGGTAAGTCTATCGAGTTCAGACAGTTCACACCGCTTGCAAAGATCACAGAAGCCCTTGTCGAGGGTGTTACACCGGATGGACAGGCACTTGACACTTCCACGATCACTGCAACTGTAAAGCAGTACGGCGGATATGTTGTTATCACGGATATCCTTGACCTTACAGCAATCGACAATATCAAGACGGAAGCTGTTCAGCTTATCGGGTCTCAGGCGGGCAGATCCCTTGATACGGTTGTCAGAGAGGTGTTAAACGGCGGCACAAACGTCCAGTACCATGAGGGAGAGAGAGCAAGCCGTTCTGCCATCACCTCAACTGATACTCTTACTGTGAAAGCAGTCAGGGCAGCAGTCCGAACCTTAAAGAGACAGAACGCGGAAACTATCGACGGCTCCTTCGTTGGAATCATCCATCCGGATGTCGCATTCGATCTTATGTCTGATCCGACGTGGGTGGAATGGCACAAGTACACGGACAATGACGCAATGTTTACCAATGAGATCGGTAAGATCGCAAATGTCCGGTTTGTCGAGACCACAGAAGCGAAGATCTTCGAAGATGCTGGCGGAGCTACTTCAGCCAAGTTCGACATCTATTCCACACTGATTATCGCAAAGAACGCATATGGTACAACGAACATCGAGGGCGGCGGACTTGAGCTTATCACCAAACAGAAGGGTTCTGCCGGTACTGCAGATCCGCTTGACCAGCGTTCCACTGTCGGTTGGAAAGCAACAAAGACAGCAGAGAGACTCGTTGAGGACTACATGGTCCGTATCGAGACAGCCTGCTCTTACGCAGCCTAATTACCGGGCGGAGGTTTTAGCCCGCCCTTAGGGAAGTGTAGCCTCCGCACTTCCCTATTTTTGGAGGATAATTTATGCCAAGAAAAGCAGAAGTACAGGAAGAAGTAAAAGAAGTACAGGAAGAAGTGCAGGCAGAAGAAACAAATACAGAAAAGCCGGGCGTTGAATACGTGGATCATGCTCCGCTTTTCCGTGACGGCGAAAAGTATAAAAATCCATTAAACGTCATTGTCAATGGCGTGAAGTATTCCGTTCCGCGCGGAGTGCCGTTAAGACTGCCGAAGGTAGTAGCAGAGGTCATTGACCAGAGTATCGCACAGGACGCATATGCGGCAGAGCTTGACCGCAAGATGCAGGAAGCACAGGTAACTGTATTCTAAGGAGGTAGCTATGAAGTTATCCAACACAACCTATGATATCCTCAAGTGGGCCGCGCAGTATCTTCTCCCTGCGGCGGGCACACTGTACTTTTCCATCTCCCAGATCTGGGGACTTCCGTATGGGGAACAGGTGGTCGGTACGATCACTGCATTAGACACGTTCCTCGGAGTGCTTCTCGGTCTGAGCAGCAACACATATAATAAGGAGATCCCGACAGATGAGGATTAGCGAGAACGGCTTGAATCTGATTAAGAGCTTTGAAGGCTGTCGCCTGACCGCCTACAAATGCCCTGCCGGTGTCTGGACCATTGGATGGGGACACACCGGCGGCGTGAAACCGGGGCAGAAGATCACACAGGCGGAAGCTGATCAGATGCTTGTGTCCGATATGACAGCATATGAACAGAAAGTTGACAAGTACGCTTCCTACCACTGGAACCAGAACGAGTTTGACGCACTTACATCGTTTGCGTATAATGTTGGTAGCATTGACCAGCTTACGGCAAATGGGACAAGGAATCGCGCCACGATTGCGGATAAGCTCTTGCAATATAATAAAGGCGGCGGGAAGGTTCTCCCCGGACTCACAAGAAGACGGGAGGCGGAGAGAACCCTTTTCCTTAGACCTGCTGTGTCCACACCGTTTGTTCCACACTGGGAAAAAGTCGGGGACAACTGGTATTACCGTACCGGTGCGAACCAGAACGCACATGGATGGCAGAAGATCCGAAATGCGGACGGAAAGGTCCGTTGGTATTACTTCGCTGCCGATGGCAAGATGTGTACCGGCTGGAAGAAAATCGGTAACGAGTGGTTTTATCTGGAGACCACCGGCGATTTTGAGGGTGCGTGCTATGTTACAGACAGCAAAGGTGCGCAGTCGGTAATGATCGTAAAAGAGTGATGATATCACACGAAATATCACACGAACCCTCGCAAACCCTTTATTTATAATGGGTATACGAGGGTTCGAATCCCTCCGTCTCCGCT
>ERZ1106915.671-NODE-671-length-43037-cov-4.471407_pt1 | contig 43037 bp, 30 predicted proteins | sample MGYA00403653_ERZ1106915 | MGnify/ENA primary metagenome ERZ1106915 (study PRJEB35170, sample SAMEA104062404) | human gut metagenome | biome: human gut; feature: human-associated habitat; material: faeces | place: Denmark | collected 2012-06-06 ... | reverse complement strand
GCTGATATGCTGTATAATGTTCTTGTGGGTTTTGTTTTTGCACAATTACATTATATCACAAAAAAGGCTGCATCCTTTCTTTTTCTGGATGCAGCCTTTTCTTTTACAGCGCCGTTTTTGCGCAGCTATGCGAAGTCATGGAGCCTGTTTTATCAGGCTCACTTAATTAAACAGTTCTTTCATCTGTTCCATGAATGGTTCGTCGTAAATCTTGGGGTAGTATCCGAATACCAGCTCGTAGAACTGCGCCGGGGTCAGCGCTTCGAATTCTCCGTACAGGAATCCCGGGTAACTCTTCATCGCGTCAGCCATTGAGCACGCCTTGTCGATTTCGCCGCTGACCAGCTTCTGGCATATCTGGTCGTTGCCGTAAATTATTGCAGGAATGTGCTTCATAGCCGTTGTGAAATCAAACTGCGGTATCGGAACGATCGGTGAAAACTGTGGTTTCACGCGCTCGTAAAATGGCTTTCCGGCACGTTTTATCTCTGATTTTAAAGCTCTCATGCACTTTGCAAGGGGCTTTTTTTCGTTATTGACGTGGGACAGCGCTGCGGAAAGTGCGTCCAGCAGGGCCACCTGATTCAGCTCTGTTTCGCCGTTTTTCACCGCGGAGTACGCCTCGCGCGATATTGCAAGCACCCTGCCGAGCGCCGCTTCCTCTGAAGTCTTCATGTTGTCACCGCCTTTGAGTTATCAAACCTGTCCGGACAGCATATACATCTAAAAAAGAGAATGCTGCCAATGGAGATGCTGAAATATGGAAAACACCATTCTGATGACCCAGCCAAAAAATCCGGATAAACTTTCCCCGGAGCCACGGGAAAACTACCTGACGTATTCCGTGAACTACACGAATATCCGCGCGGATGCCCTTTCCGGAGCCACCGGAAAACAGAAAACTAAGCCCCGCGATATTCCGGGTGACCCGCGCGAAAGCTCCGAAATTCCAGAATCCGACAGAGTTTTCATACCTTACGACCCTGACGAATCGAATTCTGTGGATTCCGCCGAACGGGATATCACACCCTCCGAAAGAATCCCGGAAACCGCCGAGCTTCCCCGAGCCGCGCGGAGCGCCTATCGCCGCCGCAGCGGAATTCCTATGCTGTACACGTTCCTGACCGCCGCCGGGCTTATTCTGGGAATTTACATCGCGGCTTCCGCACCTGGCACGGATATTTCCGGGAGCCTGCTTTGCGTCTCCGGAGATTTTCTCGGTCTGCTTTTGCGTCGGCTTTTCTGGGGAGCGGCGTTTCTGATTTCAGAGTACGTCTGCGGTTTTTTCGCGCTTGGAAGGCTGCTGGTGTGGGCTGCTCCGCTTATTTGCGGGCTTGGAACCGGAGCCGCCCTCGCCGGAGCGTTCACGATTGAGGGAATGAACGCATTACGTCTTGCGCCTGGCTGCGCCGGGTGCGCTGCCGCCGTGATATTCGCTGCGGGGACTTCCTCGGGAATGTCGTCGCAGCTTCTGCGGCTGGTGTCCTCTGACAAAAACAGTATCGTCTCGACAAGCCCCGCCGCCGGGGAGTATACCCTGCGGTTCCTGGTCTATCTGGCGATACTGTCTGCGTGTGCTATTGCTGAAGCGGCACTGCGCTGCGCCTGAACGTCAGGTCAGCGTTATCGTGAGGGACTTGCTGGTGCTGCTTGATCTCCAGCCGTTGCTGTCGCAGCCCTGTTCTCGGAGGTCTGCAAAGAACTGCTGCTGGTTCACCTTTGCCATCAGGCTGTTCATAATTCCCTGCTTTACATAGATGGTCGTTTCATAGACGCCGTTCTTGTAGTTCTTCGCCGCCTGCTCGACCAGACCATTGTACGCGCTGTTTACGTCGGTGTAGGTCGTGATGCCCATTACTTCGCTGTAGGAATACTTGGTGGCTGTAGCCTTGGGTACTGGGAATGTATTGCGCAGTGTGTGGTCGGCGAACATCTGTGAATCCGGAACGCAGAAATACTCGTATGTGCCGGAGTCGTCCCAAGTGGTGTCCATGTGATACCATTCCCCGTCAAGCTGGAGCATGTTCCACATGTGATCCTCACCGGCGTAGCCCGCAACGCAGAAGCACTGTATCCCGACCGACTGGCAGAGGTACATGAACGCTTTCGCGTAACCCTCGCAGAGCGCCTCTCCGTAAACAAGGGGACCATCCGCCTCGGATTTGTAGCTGGGAGCCTTGGCGTTGTAGGTGGTCATTTCGGTAATGGCGTCATGGATAACAAGCACCCGGTCGAACAGGTTGTCCTGCGCGAGAGCCTTGTCTATCACCTTCTGAGCCGCCGCGTCAAACAGGGGCTGAATCTTTGCTGCCTCAGCTGCTGAGCGTGAATATACCATGTTTACACTGATTATCTCGCCGCCCATTGTGGTGAATCTGTAGCCGTTTGCAAGCCAGAAAAACTGGGGATTGTCGTAGTCGAACGCCCAGTACGCCTTGTCCATGTCGTTTTCGGTGAATCCCTCCCCCGCGACATTGAGGTTGTCCTTATGAGCCGCCGCGCCGTTGTAGATAACTTCGTACAGCTTTTTCTGCTTTGCGGTCAGCGTATTGTAGGCGTACTTGCTCTTGTAGTCCTCAAGAATGCTTTCGCCGGAAAGGGTAGAGGTTTCCTCGGAGCCGCTTATTGTATATTCCTCGGCAAGATATTTTCCCGACCACCCGGTCTTTGCAGCGAGCACGCGCAGTTTTGCGGACTTGCTGACAGTGATTCCCTTGGTGGTGTAGAGCGCGGAGGATTTGGTAGGCTTGCTGCCGTCGAGAGTGTAGTAGAACTTCACCCCGGAAGCAGTGGAGGACAGCTTCACGGTTACGGCGCTGTCGTAATTGCCGCCGGCGTTAGTGACCTTGACCTTCGGCGTCAGCTTGTATTTTACGGTGACAGTTTTGCTCTTGGCGCCGTTTTTCTGCGCGTAGAATTTAAGCGTTGTGTTCTTTGTGATTTTCAGAGTCTTTGTATACAGTTTGTAGCCTCCCCCGGTGCTGTAGTAAATCTGCGAGCCGCTGTCCGCTGTGAGTCTCACAGTCAGCGTTCCGGAGCTGGAATAGGTCCCGGACTTTCTGGAAGCCTTCGGCGCTGAAACGGTTTCAGCCGCGAAAGCGACCGTAGATGTTCCGACGTACCGCTGAACGGGGCTGACGAATACCCCCGCTGAAATTACCGCGGCAAGAGCCGCGCTTATTATCTGTTTTTTCATATGTACTCCTTTTAAGTGGATATCGTGAAACAAAATTCCAAAGAAACTATAATTCAATTATACCAAAACTGACCGGCGTTGTCAATGAATTTTGAGCTTAATTAACAGAAAATTGTGAGATTTGCATACATAAGTGCATGTATTGACATTCATACGTTTTTGTGATATAATACAATTCAGTAGAAATTTATGGAAAGGATGTGTTGGTATGAAGTGTAAAAAATGCGGTGCAGAGCTCTCCGACGACGCGGAGTTCTGCCCGGTATGCAGAAGCAGCGTAGGCGGTACTGAACAGGAAGCGGTTTCCTGCGCCGCTCCTCCGGCGCCCACACCGGAGCCTGAGAATATCCCTCCTGAGGAACCCGCAGATTATTCCGCCGGAGCGGCGGAGCCGGTCATAGCTCCCGTGAAGAAGCCGCGCAAAATGAGCTTGGCTGTAAGCGCAGTCCTGTCGGTCGTGTTCGGAATGCTGACCATGTTTGTATGTCAGACGGCGGCGGTGCTGTGTACTTTTTCCGGAGCGCTTTCCAGTCACGCCGTATCCGAGCAGATCGCCGACATTGACGTTGGAAGCATAGAAATAGGCAGCCTTATTCCGGACAATATAAAAGAGCAGTTCAGTATTGACCCGTCAGAGATCACCGGTGATATCGCCGGGATAGTCAGCAGGTTTTCCGGCGGTGCAATGAGCAGCGACCAGGCTGCCGAGATAATCAGGAAGGCGGACATCAGCAAAGAGATTGCGAAGATCGTGCAATCCTACGAGGATTTCATCATGAGCGGGAAATCCGACGTGGACATATCCGCAGAGCTCCAGCGCATAATTCTTGGAGCGAAGCAGGTCTATAAGGACGTTACCGGCATGGAAGTTCCGGCGGATTTCGACCAGGACGTGATAAACGCGCTGAAAGAAAACGCGGAGGCGCTTCAGCAGGCTGCTCCGCAGGCGGCTCTCGGAGTGATGGGAGATACGCTGCGCGTAGTTTTTTCACCTGCGGTCTGGATTGCTGCGTTTGTGTTATCCGCGCTGTTCCCTTTGCTCGCAGGGCTTATCACCAGACGCGTTCCCGCGGGTCTGATGTGCGGAGGCGCTGCGTATTTCGTCTCAGGCGCCGGGATCTTGATTACCAACGCGGTAAGCGAAACGGTAATGAAAACTCTGCGGTTCGACGACGGCGTTATGACGAAGGTGATTTCAAATGCGCTTGGCGACAAGCTGATGCTCTGCGGAGCGGTGCTTGCTGTGGTGGGCGCAGTGCTTATCGCGGCATTTATCGTCGTGAAGGTCACGTCGGCAAGGAAACTCAGAAAAGGATAAAATATACGGCGGTTCGAAAGGATCGCCGTTTTTATTCACCATCTGCCGTAAGCTGCATACAATACAGGAGAAGGCAGAAAGGGGAATAATTATGTGCGGAATTGCAGGTCAGATAGGTTACGAGCAGGATATGCGCAAAATGAGCGCCGTCATGACGAAAATGAGCGCCGTGCTGGCTCCGAGGGGACCCGACGCGTCGGGGGTTTACATTGATGAAAGCGCGTTTCTTGTTCATCGGAGGCTTATAGTCATTGACCCGGAGAACGGCGCGCAGCCCATGAGCACGAGAATTTACACGCTGGTATACAACGGCGAGCTTTACAACACTTCGGAGCTTCGTCGGGAGCTTCAGGCCAGCGGTGTTGAGTTCGACGGGCATTCGGATACCGAGGTTGTTTTGAAGGCGTATGCGGCGTGGGGCGAGAAATGCGTTGAGCGGTTCAACGGAATATTCGCGTTTGCGGTCTGGAACAGCCGCGATAAAACTCTGTTCCTCGCCCGGGACAGGATAGGCGTTAAGCCGCTGTTTTACTCGCGCACCGCAGACGGAATAATATTCGCAAGCGAGATAAAAGCGCTGCTGAAGCACCCGGCGGTAAAGCACGTGATAAACCAGGACGGCGCGGCGGAAATAATGCTGATAGGTCCCGCAAAGCGCACCGGGAGCGGAGTATTCCGTGATATCAGCGAGATACCGGCGGCGCACTGCGCAGTGCTGACCCGTGAGGGATTCACAATGCGGAAGTACTGGTCAGTGCATGCGCAGCGACATAGTGAGAATTTCACGGAAACCTCCGCGCATGTCAGGGAGCTTGTGACAGACGCAGTCAAGCGGCAGCTTGTCAGCGATGTGCCGCTGTGCTGCTTTCTGTCCGGAGGTCTGGACAGCAGCATAATCTCCGCGATTGCCGCCGGGGAGTTCCAGAAACAGGGAAAGCGGCTGTCCACCTGGTCGATAGACTACAAGGATAACCACAAGAACTTCCACGCGAGCAGCTTCCAGCCTGACGAGGACGCGCCCTGGGTAGTCAGAATGGCGGAGTTCATTGGTTCAGAGCACACAAACGTGGTGCTGGATACACCGGCGCTGGCCGAGGCGCTGTATGATTCTACGCGGGCGCGTGACCTCCCTGGAATGGCTGATGTGGACAGCTCGTTATATCTGTTCTGCGGGAAGATAAAGGAGAGATTCCCGGTTGCGCTCAGCGGTGAGTGCGCTGATGAAATCTTCGCTGGATATCCCTGGTATCACAGGAAAGAAGTGCTATTTTATGACGGATTCCCATGGTCTACGGCGGTACCTGAACGCGCTTCGCTGATGAAAAATCCCATGACCGCATGTGAAGCGGAGGAGTACGTCCGCCGCAGCTATGACAAGTGCCTTTCGCAGGTGGAGTACCTGGATTCCGACAACGAAACCGACCGCAGAATGCGCGAGATGTTCATGCTGAACATGGACTATTTCATGGCAACGCTGCTTGATAGAAAGGATCGAATGTCGATGGCACACGGGCTTGAGGTCAGAGTGCCGTTCTGCGACTACCGCATAGTTGAGTACGCCTACAATATTCCGTGGGCGATGAAGGCGTACACCGGGCGTGAAAAAGGTCTGCTTCGCCATGCAATGACCGGACTTCTCCCGGAGGACGTGCTCTGGCGCAAAAAAAGTCCGTATCCCAAAACGCACAACCCGGATTACATGGAGCTGCTGTCCGGAAAGCTCCGCAGCGTTCTGGATTCCGACGACTGCCGCCTGACCTCGATCGTGAACGCCGACAGGCTCCGCGAGCTGTTGGATACCAATGGAGCAAGCTTCGGAAAGAACTGGTTCGGGCAGCTTATGACTGTTCCTCAGATCTACGCGTATATGTTACAAATCGAGTACTGGCTGCGTGAGTATAACGTTGAAATAGTATAAGGTCACCTCTAAAAACCTTGTTTGAGTGAAAATGTGTATAGCACACCGCCTGCTTCTTCAAACCTCCTCGTAAGGCATACAGCCTTACTTCGTCGGCTTTCATCGCATTCGGCGCACTCTACACATTTTCCCTTTTCAAACCGATTTTTAGAGGTTCCCATAATAAATGGGCTGGCAGAAATCTGTCAGCCTTTATTAGACTGCCATGCTGCAATTTTTTTCAAATCAGATTTTCGGCTGATATGCGAGTATACGGCCGGTCATTTGACATTTCTGAACGCGGAAGGCGTCATGCCTTCGTAGCGCCTGAACAGCTTGCAGAAGTAGCTTTCCGAGCCGAACCCGGTCTGCTCTGCAATATCTGCGATGGAAAGCTCAGTCGAGGTAAGAAGCGACTTTGCCTCCTGGATACGGCGCTTCGCGATGTACTCCATCGGCCGCAGACACAGGATATTCCGGAAAAGAAGGCAGAGGTGCTGCTTCGATACCCCTGCGGCGCTGCACAGGTCGTCCATTCCCAGCGGCTCTGCGAAGCGGCTGTTTATTAGGTCAAGCGCTCTCATGAGCGCAGGGGAGGGCGCTCTGGACGAGCTTCCCGACGAGATGAGCCGGTAGAACTCGATAAGAAAATCATACAAATAACCGGAAGCCCTGAAATTCCCGAAGAAGCTGTCCGCACGGATCGCGTCGTGCATTTTGCGGAAGATGTGTTCCAGGGTTCTGGTGTCGTTCAGCTCGAAAACCCCGGGCTGCTCAAGCCCGAACTGCCGGAGTACTTCCTCAGCTGCGCTTCCTCCTGGAATTACCCAGTGTATGTCCCAGACGTCCTCGTTGGCGTAGTATTCGTGCGGGAACGTCGCCGGCAGAAATATCGCAGAACCTGCGGGAACATTCAGCCGGTTTCCGCTGATGACGAGCGTTCCGCTTCCACGGGTGCAGAAAAGTATCTGCGGCGAGCTGTGGCCTTCCGGCCGCACAACGTGATCCTGACAGAGGTGCAGTCCCATATTCAGCAGAAAAATGGGAAGCTGCTGTTCGCCGCGAAATATCGGGTAATCGGAATAAACCAAAAAAACCACCTCTATATTCATATCGTTATAAAATAATAATATCATCTATTGACAGGGTTGTCAATATGCTGTACAATAAAAATAACAAAATCACTGGAGGTCAATATGGATATTTCAGCTATTTCAAAGAAAAATTCGCCCAAAAGCCGCATGATTTACCATGAGGATCCGCAGGCGCTGCATATCGGAACGCTTCCGAAGCACTGCTATTTCATACCGTTCGCACCCGGCGAGGACTCGTTTTCCGCCAGGGAAAACTCCTCGCGGTTCAAACTGCTGAACGGAGAGTGGGACTTTAGCTATTATGATAGTATCGTTGACATGGAGGACGATTTCACCGTGCTTCCAGGCAGCGAAAAAATGCCGGTGCCGTCCAACTGGCAGCTCCATGGGCATGACAAGCCGCAGTATACGAACATCGCCTATCCGATACCCTACGACCCGCCTTATGTCCCGGACGATATCCCGGTCGGAGTTTACAGCCGGAATTATAGCTACACTCCCGATGGAATGCGCAGAATACTGACGTTTGAAGGCGCTGACAGCTGTCTGTATCTTTACATTAACGGAGTGTTTGTAGGTTATTCCCAGGTATCGCACAGCACTTCCGAGTTTGATGTCACACAGTACCTCCGGGAAGGCGAAAACCGCATTACAGCGGCAGTGCTCAAATGGTGCGACGGAACCTACCTTGAGGATCAGGACAAATTCCGGCTCTCGGGAATATTCCGCGATGTGTACATGCTCTCAAGACCGGAAAAGCGGCTTGAAAACTACATCATAAGAACCGAACTTTCAGAGGATCTCACCTCTGCAAAGCTGACATTCACTCCGTCCGGAAGCCCCGCAGAATGCACTCTCCACGACGATTCCGGCAGGCTGATTTCGAACTTTTCGGCGGCAGACGGCGAAACTATTTCCGTGGAAATATCCGACCCGAAGCTCTGGAATGCCGAAACGCCGTACCTCTACCGCCTGACTATAAACGCAGGCGGCGAGACCATCGGCGAGCGTGTGGGATTCCGCAGGATATGTGTTGAGAACGGCGTTGTTAAGCTGAACGGAACCCCGATAAAATTCAAGGGCGTGAACCGCCACGACAGCTACCCTGACACCGGGTACTACGCGCCGCTGGACAAAATGCGGCTCGACCTCACGCAGATGAAACGCCACAATATAAACGCCGTCAGGACGTCGCACTACCCGAATGCGCCGCAGTTCTATCAGCTCTGCGACGAGCTGGGGCTGTATGTGATAGACGAAGCCGACGTTGAAACGCACGGCTGCGTTATAGTCTACAACGACCTGAAGTGGAGCAAGGGATACGACGGAATCGCGCTTCTTGCCTCGGACGAGCGCTTTAAAACAGCGATATGCGATCGCGCCGAATCCCTGGTAAAACGGGATATCAACCGCCCCTGCGTTCTGCTCTGGTCGCTGGGCAACGAAAGCGGCTGGGGTACGAATTTCCTGGCGGCGGGGCAGCTTGTGAAGTCGCTGGACGACACCCGGCTCCTGCATTACGAAAGCACTCACCGTCTTGACGATTCGCCGACCGATATCCTCGACCTCGTATCTAAAATGTACCCCTCCAGGCAGGAAATGCAGGATTACCTTGCCGACGAAAAGGAGACCCGTCCGTATATCCTCTGCGAGTACTGCCACGCGATGGGCAACGGCCCCGGCGACCTTGAGGATTACCACAGCACGTTTTATTCCAACGAGCGATTCTGCGGCGGGTTCATCTGGGAGTGGGCAGATCATTCGTTTCCGCTTGGGCTCACGCCCGACGGCAGAATAAAATACGGCTATGGCGGCGATTTCGGCGAGCGCCACCACGACGGCAACTTCTGTATGGACGCTCTGAATTATCCCGACCGCACGCCGCACACAGGGCTTCTGGAAGCAAAGCAGGTGTACCGTCCAGTCCGCGTAACAGCGGGGGAGGCCGGACGCTTCATTTTCAGCAGCACGCTTGAATTCGCGGACGCGGGACGGCTCCTAGACTGCCGCTGGGAGATCTCCAGAGCCGGAGTGACGACCTGCGCGGGAACGCTGAATTTCTCACTTCCGCCGATGGGAACTGCGGAGATATCCGTTCCAGAGGCAGCCGAGCCTTCCAACGAGGAATTCTATATCCGCTTCGTGTTCACTGCTAAGGAGGAAACTCCGTACTGTGAAAAGGGGCATGAGGTCTGCTTTGACCAGGTAAAACTGTGCGTAGGAAAGCCCCTGGCAGAACCCGCGCCTGAAACCCCGGTCAAAGTGGAGGAAACAGCGCTTATCGTCAGCGTGACCTCCGGGGAGACCGTGTTCCGGTTCAACAAGCGGCTGTCTGCGTTTGACTCCATAAAGCACAGCGGGAAGGAGCTGCTTGATAGACCGCTGAGCTTCAATTTCTTCCGCGCACCAGTTGATAACGACGTAATGAAAAACGACTGGTACGCCGCGCACCTGAATGAACTTACACCGCGCAATTACGGTGTGACCGTTGATTCCACCCCGATTTCCGCGGAAATAAAGCTGCGCCAGTCGATGTCGTGGGGAGTTCACCAGCCCGCGGCTTACATGGACGTGACTTACCGGATATCCGGCGGCGCGCTTGATATCGAGTGTTCTGCGGAGTTCTCAAACAAGGTTGAAATGCTGCCGAGATTCGGAATTCGCGCGTTCCTGCCCCGAAGATTCTCGCAGGTCGAGTATTACGGATACGGCCCGTATGAGAGCTACGCCGACAAACACCAGGCAAGCTGGGTAGGGAAGTTCACAGCGGACGTCAGCGAACTTCACGAGGATTACATCAGACCGCAGGAGAATTCCTCGCACTGGGGCTGCGCATACGTCGAGCTGACCGACGGCGAGACCGCTCTGCGGTTCGCCTCCGACCCAGGATTTTCGTTCAACGCCTCGGAGTACACGCAGGAGGAGCTTGCGGCGAAGCGGCACAATTTTGAACTTGAAAAATGCGGAAGCAGCGTTGTTTGCATAGACAGCCGAATGGCGGGAGTTGGCTCCAATGCCTGCGGCCCGGCGCTGGACGATAAATACCGCCTGCCGCTGCCGGAGATCTCCGCGAAGTTCCGAATTGAAATAAGCACCAAGGAGAAACACTGATGAATTTTTGCGATACCTACAATAACCGCAGGCTGTTTTGCAGCGGCTGGGAATTTTTCAAGGCGCCTTTTGGCTCTGAATATTCCGACGGCTTTGATTTCAGGGCGGTTGACCTCCCGCACGACTGGCTGATTTACAACACTAATAATCTGTATGAGACCTCCACGGGCTGGTATAGGAAGAGCTTCAGTTATGAAAAGAAGCCCGGAGTGCGCACTTACATAAGATTTGACGGCGTGTACATGGATTCTCACGTGTACATCAACGGAAAGACTGCCGGCGAGTGGAAGTACGGATATTCCGCGTTCCAGTTTGATATAACCGACCTCGTCGTGAACGGCGAAAATACGATAACTGTCCGCGTCGACCACCGCGCGCCGAACTCCCGCTGGTATTCCGGCGCAGGAATTTACCGCAGCGTGTGGCTGTGCGAATCTCCCGAAATGCGCTTCGGAAACGATGGCGTGTACATTTCCACGGAAAAGAACGGCGAGGATTGGACAGTAACCGTGACCTCCGAGGTACTGCGCCCTGCGGGGACTCCGATAGCAGGAATAAGGCTCCGTCAGACCGTGCTTGACCCTGACGGAAACGCCGCCGCTTCCGCTGAATCTGACGCCTGCGCCGCTGATTTCTCCTGCATTCCGGAGGCTGTCCGGGTGGACGGAGCCAGCTATTCCGTAACAACGCAGAACCTGCGCGTTGATTCCCCGGCGCTCTGGGATATCGAGTCCCCGAAGCTGTACACGCTGGTTTCCGAGATAATATCCGGTGGCGACGTTGTTCAGCGCATTTCGCAGCGGTTCGGATTCCGCACGGCGGAGTTCACCACCGACCGGGGATTTTTCCTCAACGGGCGGCATGTGAAGCTGCACGGCTCCTGCGAGCACCACGACAACGGCTGCCTGGGCGCGGTCTCCAACAGAGCCGCGATTCTGCGCAGGTTCAGAAAGCTACGTGAGATGGGAGTTAACGCGATAAGAACTTCCCACAACATGCCCGCGCAGGAATTCATGGAACTTGCCGACGAATTCGGAATGCTGATCCTCTCCGAGGGCTTCGACATGTGGGAGCGCAGCAAGACCGACTACGACTATGCGCGTTTCTTTGACGAGTGGGTAGAAAAGGACGTGGCTTCCTGGGTAAGGCGCGACCGGAATCACCCCTCCATTATCGGCTGGAGCATAGGAAACGAGATATTCGACACCCACGCCGACGAGCGCGGTCAGGAGGTAACGTCGCTGCTAAGGCGGCTGGTGAAGCTCCACGACCCGCAGGGCAACGGATATGTTACCTTTGGCTCGAATTACATGCAGTGGGAGAACGGCCAGAAGTGCGCCGATATTCTGAAGCTGGCGGGCTACAATTACGGCGAGCGGCTCTACAACGAGCACCACGAGGCTCACCCCGACTGGGCGATCTACGGCAGCGAGACTGCCTCGGTGGTTCAGAGCCGCGGCATATATCACTTCCCGCTCTCGCAGACCGTACTCGCGGACGATGACGAGCAGTGCTCCTCGATTGGAAATAGCTGCACCGGCTGGGGCGCGAAGAACACCGAGGAGTGCATTATAAAGGACAGAGACGCGGAATTCTGCGCGGGTCAGTTCATCTGGACTGGATTCGACTACATCGGTGAGCCTACCCCGTACAGCACGAAGAATTCCTATTTCGGTCAGTACGACACCGCGGGATTCCCGAAAGACAGCGCGTATGTTTTCCGCGCAGAGTGGACGGACTATAAGAAGGCTCCGTTCGTTCATATTTTCCCGCACTGGGATTTCAACGAGGGTCAGCCGGTAGATGTCAGAGTTTGTTCCAATGCGCCGAGGGTGGAGCTTTTCCTGAACGGAGAATCTCAGGGAGCGTTAGACATCGACCACAAGCACGGTCAGAAGCTGACATCAGACTACATTATTCCCTATCACAAGGGCGAGCTGCGCGCAGTGGCGTACGATGAAAACGGAAACATCATCGCGGAGGATACAGCGCGTTCCTTCGGCGACGCCGTGAAGCTGGAAGCAGTACCGGACAAAACCGCGCTGCATGCCGACAGCAGCGACCTTATCTACATTGAGATAGCCGCATACGACGAAAACGGAACATTCTGCGCCAACGCAAGCAACCGTGTGAACGTCACGGTGTCGGGCGCGGGAAGGCTCCTCGGACTGGACAACGGCGACAGCACCGATTACGACCAGTACAAAGGAACCTCGCGCAGGCTTTTTTCCGGCAGACTTCTCGCTGTGATAGGCGCCACGGAAACCGCCGGAGATATCCGGGTGAAGGTGCAGTCCCCGGGGCTGCCGGAGTGTTCCGTAACGCTCACAGCCGAGAAATCGGAGAATGAGTCCGGCGTTTCCTGCAAAGAAGTGCTGAAATTTGTTCCCACCGAGTGTGGAAGAAACGACGAGATACCCGTCCGCAAGGTCGAACTGCTGGCGGACGCGCTGGAGTTCACGCCCGACCGCCGCGAGATAACCGTAAGAACGCTGATTTTCCCGGCAAACGCGGACATGGCAGGTGATATCGAGTACCGCGTGACGAACATAACCGGAATAGTAACCAACATCGCAGACTGCGTAGTAAACGCGGACAGCACAGTGACCGTCCGGGCGAAGGGCGACGGGGAGTTTTATCTCAGGGCGCTCTGTAAAAACGGAACGGACAGAGTGCATATTCTGTCGGTGCTGCCGTTCAGGGCAGCAGGGCTTGGAGCCGCGTTCATCGACGCATATGGCTTCGTTGCAGGCGGTCTGTATTCCAGAGCCAGCGAGAATATTTGCAGCGGCGTGAACCGCGGCGTTGGATTCGCATTCGGCGGAACCTCATGGGCGGCGTACGATAATGTAGACTTCGGGCGCGACGGCTCCGATATAGTGACCGTTTCGATCTGGGCGAACACGCTCGACCCGGTCAGACTGTGGGTGTGGGACGGGATACCCGGCGAGGGAGAGTTGATCGGTGAATTCACCTACCATGAGGAGCCGAACTGGATGGTATTTGTTCCGGAGACATACCGGCTTGCAAAGAAGCTGCGCGGAGTTCACACCATCTGCATGGAGACCGACTGCGGCTACCAGATGAGCGGCTTCAGATTCGAGCGCGTGCGCCGGGAGTTTTCGGAGATAAACTCGGCTTCGGCTGAGCAGATTTACGGCGACAAGTTCACCAAGTGTGAGGACGAAGTGACAGGGATCGGCAACAATGTCGTGCTTGATTTCGGCGAGTTTGACTTCACGGACGAGCAGCCGTCGAAGCTCGTTATCTGCGGAAGATCCCCGCTGCCGCTGAACAGTATCCACCTTACCGCCGGAACAGAGCGTATTCTCTGCGAGTTCAGAACGGAAGGCGAATCCGGCTATGTTGAGCGTGAGTTCCCGCTGGATGGCATTGCAGGTAAGCAGAACATCAGTTTTACGTTCCTTCCCGGCAGCGATTTTGATTTCAGATCGTTCAGATTTGAAAAGTAAAAAGAAATTTAAGTAATTACCTGATTTTTACTTGCATTTTTCTTCGGAAAGGTGTATAATGTAAACGTTATCTTGATGATGACATCATAAGAAATCAGGAGGAGAAACATGACATCAACGAAAAGAATACTCAGTGGATTGCTTGCTGCGGGAATGCTCCTCAGCCTCACCGCGTGTGATGAGGAGCCGGCTGTATCCGGCGGAAATTCCGCAGGGAACACACCGGGCGCCTCCGCTGTGACTACTACAGCAGCGACCACGACTACCGACCCGGACGATAACGCTCCAACCGACGCGGAAATCAAGGAAGTCGGCACCGACGCCTACACTCCCGACGGCAACAGCGGCACGATCGTGTGGCTCGGCTACTATGACCTCATCACCGACGGCAGCGCTTCCGAGCAGTACAAGATATTCAACAGCGAACTATACGGCGGCGATATTGAGTATGTATCAACAACCAGCGGCACGGCTTATTTTGAGAAGCTGGCTACTATGATATCCTCGGACGATTCTCCGGATATCGTAAGATACGAGTGGCAGTCCTTCCCAACGGGCATGAGCAAGAATATGTACGAGCCGCTCGACGGCGAGATCGACATGACCTCCCCGCTGTGGTCTGACATGGCTGAGACAGCTGAGCGCTTTGCGTACAAAGGCAAGCACTATTATTATCCCTACCGCATAACCACCAACTTCGCGCTGAACTACAACCGCAAGTCCCTTGAGGAATACGCGCTTGACGATCCCTACGACCTCTACATGAACAATCAGTGGACATGGGATACATTCAAACAGCTCCTTATCGACTGGTGCAGCGCTGACGACAGCCACATCGGCTATGCAGGCGAGGGCGCGATGAGCTTCATCGCAACGACCGGCACATCTCTTGTAAAGGTACAGGAGGACGGCACCGCCAGGAACAACCTCAGCGATATCAACGTATCCCGCGCGATGGAATACTGCGCAGACCTCTACAGAAACGGTCTGACCTATCAGAACGAAATAGGCGACTGGGTATCTCCGCAGCTCTGGGCTGATAACTCCGACCGCATTCTGTTCCTGGGCATGAACCCCGAGTGGACATACGGCGCGGCAGCCGGTCAGGTTCAGAATAAGCCGGGCGCAGCGGACGACATCTGCAATACCGTGTCTGACTTCGCGTTTGTTCCGTTCCCGAGAGACCCGCAGGCTGACAAATACTACATCGCGTACGACACCTTCGGATACCTTGTTGCAAAGGGTGCAAAGAACAAGAAGGGCGCTCTCGACTGGATCAACCTCTGCCGCGTTTACGAAACTGACCCGGCTGTAAATGCCACCAAGAAGCAGGAAGCGATAAATCCAGAGCCTGTTTACTTCACCAGCGGCAAGTACGAGGGACTTCAGAAGTGGGCGCTTGTCTGGGACGAGCGTCAGTATGACCTCTGGCAGGATATGATGGATCCGAGCAAGTTCAGCTTCACTTTCGACGACTGCTGGGGCTTCAACGACGATCTCAAGACCATCTGCAACACTATCCTGTTCGACCCGATGTTCCACGGCGAGTCCTTCACAAAGCTCAGCGCCGAGTACTCACCGGTAATTGATTCCATAATCAACGGCTGATAAACGCAAAATGCTGTCGCACTATTGCGGCAGCATTTACTATTTAACCCCTCCGGTCAGAGTCGGAGGGGTTTGCTTATACGGAAGCGGCTGCGCTGTTTCTTTCGCTGACGAATTTCACGAACTCGTCCTGAGGAACAGGCTTTGAGTAGTAATAGCCCTGTATGTAGTCGCAGCGCAGGTCTGAGAACTTCTTCACCATGTCCTTGGTTTCGATACCTTCGACTACTATCTCCATGTCGAGGTCCTTTATCATTTTAACGGTATTCTGAAGGATAGTCCACATTTTGCTGGTCTGGTTGTTCACGAAGGATTTGTCGAGCTTCACTATCTTGAGCGGAAGAGCTGCGATGCGGTACATGTTGGAATAGCCCGTGCCATAGTCGTCAAGCGAGAAAGATATTCCTGCGCTGCTGAGTTCTGCGAGATTCTCGGTCATCACGCTCTGGTCGAAGCTGGCGGCGGTCTCGGTTATTTCAAGGTTTATCTGCTCCGGAGAAACTCCATATTTGTTCATTATTCCGAGTATCTTTTCTGAAAGACCGTGCTGCATGCACTGTGAAACGGAAAGATTCACCTCGATATAGCTTAATCCGAGCTTTTTGAACTCATCGCTGCCGATGAACCTGCATACTTCCTCAAGCACAAACTCGCCTATCTTGTGTATAGCTCCGCTCTTTTCAGCGGCGGGAATAAATATTTCAGGGGAGATGAATCCGTCTTTTTCGTCGATGAGCCTGAGCAGCGCTTCTGCAGATTCGAACCTCTTGTTTTCAACGGAATAGATTGGCTGATAGTAGACATGGAATCCATGATTTGCAAATGCGTTGTCTATTATGCAGTCAATTTCTGACAGCAGGGTCATGCTTCTTTTAACGCTTGCGCTGCTGGCGTGCAGCACTTCGCCGTTATATGGAATCTTGGAACTGAACTCTGCACCGAAAGTTGTCAGCGACTTAAGGTCGCGGATATCTTCCGGACACTGCGCGGTGCATACATATGCAATAAGATTGATGTCGTACTGATTTATCTTGAAAGTCTTTTTTAGCTCGCTGTTTATCATTTCGGCGGCTTTCTGCGTGTGGTCGCTGTCACAGTTGTTGAGAGTCAGACGCAGACAGCCCTCACCGATGTTATATACTTCACCGTAATTCTTTATGCTTTTTTTCGTATTTATCATTATTCTGCCGACATTCATCAGCAGCTCGTTCATCAGTTCATATCCGATAATGCTGCTGATTGTCCGATAGTTGGAAATGTTGACCATGATAATTGATACCTGATTTGCAGTCAGGAAGTATTTTTTCATATCGTCCGCATAGGCGCTCATTTTGCGCAATCCGGTGGCGGAGTCAATGATTTCTTCCGGCCGCTGTATCATAGCGATGATCAGCAGAATGCCGACCGCACCTGTGAAAGAGGTAACGCAGATATCCGGAAACATCGGTATCAGGACGCCTGCAACTCCCGCAAGCGGTATCTGGAACAGCAGGCAGACTATCTTCGGAAATGAGAACAATTTGTGATAGAACAACACATAGCACATTGCGATGATAATATAGAATCCGGCTGTCGCATAGGTAACGTAAGCCATAGGATTTATCGTATATACACCATCGGGATAATCGACAACAGTTCCGGTGAATATGTTGCATATCAGCAGCGAAATGTCAGCGATATATGGCACAGCCAGCGTTATCCACATTGATTTTTGCCTCGGCAGCTTGTACCATACGCTGGTCAGGCTCAGCACATATAAAAGGAAGCATGGCGTTGTGGTATTGTAGACTATCATCTGCACCGAATGAGCAAAACGCCTTAACATCAGATCCGGAACGCAGAGGTTGTCAAGCGCGTCTGCCCATATTTCAAGACTGCAGCTCAGCAGTGTTACCGATACAAGGATCAGAAATAAATGATTTGCAGTGCCTTTGGTCATGCGGCGGGTGAGCTGTGATAACAGAGCTATAACAAGGATCACCAGCGCGGCAATATCAAGGTAGAAAATACGTTCAGTCATCATATCACCTTCAGAATCATATTCTTTATATATTAATTATATCATACCTGGATTATATTTGCAATACTTCAACAATAACAATAGCGTATCTTTGTTAACATTGTACAAAAAAGACCTGCGATAAAAGGCTTGAGTTTATTGCAGGTCTGATTGACGCTGTTACTGCTCCCTTACAGCTTTTCTGCTGCGCTTGTCTTCATACATTCTGGCGTCAGCTATTCTGATGATATCGTCTATGCTGTCGGAAGAACTCCATCCTGAAAGATCAGTTTTTTCCATGCCGACGCTTACTTCCACGCGGTAAGGGCAGCCGGAACTGCGGTTGTAGCCCGCAAGATAAGCCCTGACCTCCGTGATATAGTCCTCCGGGCTGAAATCATCGCCAGAGCCTATCACGGCAAATTCATCACCTCCGAACCGCGAACATACCAGCTCGTAGCCGGGCGCGGACATCAGCGCTGCTGCGACTGTCTTTATCGCACGGTCGCCTTCGTTATGTCCGAAATTGTCGTTGATATATTTCAGCCTGTCCATGTCGATGGAGAAAAGATAGATGAATTTTCCCTCGCCGCACAGCTTGTCGAATTTTTTGTAGAATCCTCGGCGGTTCAGAAGACCGGTCAGCGGGTCGCGGATGTGCATTTCAGCAAGCTCGCTGTTCATTCGTTCCAGCTTCACGCGATGTATCAGATTTTCCAGTATCTGGACTGTATTGCTGATATATCTTCGGCGGTTGGAGTAAATAAATTCCTCTGCAAAAGCGATAGCCGCACAGGCGTAACCCAGAACTTCGTCCATAAAATGCAGCGGCGAGAAATACAGCACATCAAACTTATCAAGCGTATCTTCAAGATCGGGCAGAATATTTTTAGCCGGAAAAATGATGTCGGTGTTGGTGTGATTTTCCATTCTGCGGACAAAAAACGCGTTCATTTTTTCAGTGAAAAGATCGTGATAGCGCGCTTCGTCAGGCGTTTTGCTGAAAAGATCCGTGTTCAGGCAGAACCATTCGAAGTAGTCGCCATGGGTAGACATAACATCTGCAAGCTCTGAAAGATCACGGCACTGTGTTGCTTTTCTGAGAAAGTTGAACATAAAGTCTTCGTGCCAGATCGAATTGTCGACTCTTTCATAGAGTTTGATTATTTTATCGCAGGCGTTTGCCGAGTCTGTTTTGTTGCAGCCGCAGGAGCCGCCGAGCTGCATTCTGTAGGGTATCACAGCGTCACGGACAGTATCTCCGGCTAGCACTTTCCCGATTATTTCCATCGTTCTTGCGCCCACTGCCGAATAATCCACACAGCCAGTGGTGAGCCTTGGCTGGTAAAATTTCTCCAGTTCGATGCCGTCGAATCCGGTGACAATCACATCATCCGGGACAGCGTATCCCTTTTCCGAAAGGTACTGGCAGACGGTTATCGCCATGGAATCATTGCAGCAGATGATAGCCTCTGGCATGGGAAGACCGCTTTCCACAAAACAGTCCATGGCGCGGCGGGTGGGTTCCTCCCAGAAATCGCCGTAGCCTAACCTGCGTTCGTCAAATTCGATGCCATTTTCAGCTAGTACGCGCTTGAAGCAGTCGATGCGGGCTTCAGAAAAGTCATTATCTTTGAATCCCGCTATGAAATTCACGGTGCGGCAGTGGTGGTCCTCAACGACATGACGGATTATCCGCTCAAAGGTGGTGACGTAGTCGAACATTACGCTGGGAACTCCGTCGAAATGTCCGTCTATTGTGACCACCGGGATATTACCGTCTTTTGCGGCGGCGATTATTGAAGCGGAAACATCGTTGTTATTGATGGAGCCCGGCAGCACTACAAGAGCGTCAATGATATCAGTATTTATCACCTTATAGACGCTGGCTTCACCCGTGGTTTCATGTGAGCGGCTGTACAGGTCGCAGAAAGTGGTGAACATCATGACTTTCCAGCCACTGTCTACAGCGCTTCTGCATATTGAGTCCATCATGCTCTTGACATCCTCGTTCGGCATTTTGGAGCCGCATATGCCGAGGATCCTGTAGTTCTTGTCTTTTCCCTTGAACATATCAATTACCCTTTTCGTGAACTAACTTTAATAAAGTTACCAGTTTTCATCTTAATGATACCACAAAGAATCGTATTTGTCAATGTTGAATAGTGAAATATAGGGCAATACCGCACAAAGATTGTGCGTGTATTGCGCAGTCAGATTTTTCGTCAGATTGTACAATGAGGACGACGCAAGGCTGACGCCTTGCTAGGACGAATTGTGCAAGATGACGGAAAAGATGCAAGCAAGACACGTGCAAAATCCAATAGATGGTCTTTGTGTGGTGTTGCCATAGTTAAAAAACAAAACCCCCGATCCTGCGAACGGGGGTATATGTGTAAAGTGAGCGTAAATAACAGGAATTACTTGAGCTCGATCTTTGCGCCAGCCTCTTCGAGCTTAGCCTTGATCTCCTCAGCCTCAGCCTTGGAAACGCCTTCCTTAAGAGCCTTAGGAGCAGCCTCAACGAGCTCCTTAGCCTCCTTAAGACCCAGACCCAGAACGTCCTTAACAGCCTTGATAACAGCCATCTTAGCGTCGCCGAAGGAAGCGAGAACAACGTCGAACTCGGTCTTCTCTTCAGCAGCAGCAGCGCCAGCGCCAGCAGCAGGAGCAGCAGCTACAGCAGCAGCGGAAACGCCGAACTCTTCCTCAAGTGCCTTAACGAGCTCGTTCAGTTCGAGAACGGAAAGAGCCTTAACTTCTTCGATCATAGCGGTAATCTTCTCAGATGCCATTTTAGTATCCTCCATTAAATTAAAATTATTGTGCGTTTTCACGCAGTAAGTTTAAGCCGTGCGAAGCAAATCGCAGGCTGCGCCGCAATTAAGCGGACTGCTCTTCGTTCTTCTTTGCGATCTCGTTGAGCGCGATAGCAACTCTCTGAATCGGAGACTGAAGCATGAATACGAGCTGAGAGAGCAGGGTCTCCTTGGACGGAAGCTTTGCGTAAGCTTCAACTTCTTCCTTAGAAATAACCTTGCCGTCGATGAAGCCGAGCTTGATAGCGAATGTGCTGTCAGGAGCCTCGGTCTGCTTGAACAGGAGCTTGGGGGCAATGATGATGTCCTCAGCGGAAAGAGCGATAGCAGTTGTGCCGGAGAGAGCGGGCTCAAGACCCTCTATCCCTGCGATCTCAGCTGCACGCTTGAGCAGTGTGTTCTTAACTACGAAATACTCTACGCCGTTTTCACGAAGATCCTTACGGAGCTTGGTGTCGGCCTCAACGGAGATACCCTTGTAGTCAACGAGAACACCGCCGGCAGCGTTCTTGAGCTTTTCAGCTAAGTCAGCGACATATGCCTGCTTCTGTTCGAGTACGCTTTTACTAGGCATTTAATTCACTCCTTTACTAAATTTGCGCTGTTCAGTAATGAGGAGAAAAATAAATCCCTCTCTGTAGACACAGAAAGGGAGCAGATGTTATAATCTCATTCCCATTCCTCGGCAGGCGGTGTTAACCATTAAAGACTTTCGTCAGCCTGCTGTCTTTAGAACAGCATAATTATTATATCACGTCAAACACGGTTTGTCAAGTGCTTTTTCAAAAAAATTTTAATTTATTCTTCGTTTTCTTCTGTTTCATCGTCCGCAGCGATTTCCTCGATTATTGCGCGTATTTCGTCACGCCCCTCTCCGGTCTGGGCTGAAAATTCGATAATAGTGATGTCCTCGGCGCAGGGGAGTTCGTTCAGCAGGGAAGCGCGGCGCTCTTCCCGCTGCTTCTTGGACAGCTTGTCCGCTTTTGTGAGTATCACAACGAACGGTATTCCGCTGTCGATCAGGAAGTTCACCATCATCACATCGTCGGAGGTCGGCGGGTGGCGGAAGTCGATGAGCTGGAACACCAGCGCAAGCTCGCGGTCGTCGTGAAGGTACCCCTCGATCAGTCCCGCCCAGCGCTCCTTGTCTGACTTCGCGACCTTCGCGTAACCGTATCCCGGGAGGTCTACAAAATAGAGATTCTCCAGGCTGTAGAAGTTGATGGTAGCGGTCTTGCCGGGAACCGCGCTGACCCTTGCCAGGGATTTTCGGTTGAATATCTTGTTTATCAGCGAGGATTTCCCGACGTTGGAGCGCCCGGAAAACGCGATCTCAGTACGCTCGGACTTAGGTATCTGCTTGAAACTGCCGTAGGACGTGTAGAATTCTGCGTTGTTGTAGTTCATATGTCACCTTAAAAAAGCCGCCGAGTACTACCCGGCGGCAGCATTATTTAGTTTGCAGTAAGCGCGGGGAGCTTCTTCTCCGCCTTGGCCTTGGCGGTTGTGCGGCGCTTGAGCGGAGCCTTTTCCTTCGGGTTGCAGTTCGGAATGACCAGCGCAGTTTCCAGGACTGTGGAGATATCCTCGGCAACAACGAACTTCAGGCTGTTCTTTACAACGTCGTCCAGTTCGTCGATGTCAGGCTCGTTTTCCTTCGGAATGCAAACCGTCTTAACGCCCGCACGGTATGCGGCCATTGTTTTTTCCTTCAGACCGCCTATCGCGAGTACCTTTCCGCGGAGGGTTATCTCGCCGGTCATTGCAACGTCCCTGCGCACCGGAGTGCCGGAGAGCGCGGAAACAAGCGCAGTCGTCAGCGTTACGCCGGCGGAGGGGCCGTCCTTCGGGACTGCTCCCTCGGGAGCGTGGATATGGATATCCTTGGTTTTCCAGAACTCGGGGTCGATGTTGTATTTCTTCGCAATGGAGCGGGTCAGGCTGACCGCTATCTTCGCGGATTCCTTCATTACATCGCCAAGGCTGCCGGTGAATTCGGTCTTGCCGGTGCCGTCGAGTATCAGTACTTCAAGCGGCATAAGCACGCCGCCTACGGAGGTCCACGCCATGCCGTTCACAAGACCTACTTCGTCGTGAGCTTCGAGGTGCTCAGGCAGGTACTTCTTTACGCCGAGGAAATCTGTGATGTTCTCATCGGTGACCGTGACCTTCTTCTCGCCGGAAACCAGCTTCTTAGCGGCCTTGCGGCAGATATCCGCGATGGAGCGCTCCAGCTTTCTCACGCCGGCTTCGCGGGTGTAGAAGTCGATGATGGAGTACAGCGCCTTATCGTTGACCTTGAGGGTCGTCGATTTCTCGCCGTGCTTCTTGAGCTGCTTCGGGAGCAGGTGCTTTTTCGCAATGTTGAATTTTTCCTCGCGGGTGTAGCTTGAAAGCTCGATAACTTCCATTCGGTCGAGCAGCGGAGCCGGGATAGTATCCAGGCTGTTAGCGGTTGTGATGAACAGAACGTCGCTGAGGTCGAGCGGGATCTCAAGGAAGTGGTCGGTGAATGTGGTGTTCTGCTCGCTGTCGAGGACTTCAAGCATAGCGGAAGCGGGGTCGCCCTTGTAGTCGCTGCCCATCTTGTCGATTTCGTCGAGCAGCATTACGGGGTTCATGCTCTTTGCCTGCTTGAGCGCAGCCGCGATACGTCCGGGCATTGCGCCGATATAGGTCTTTCTGTGACCGCGGATCTCGGCTTCGTCGTGAACGCCGCCTAGAGAAATGCGTACGTAATTTCTGCCGAGCGCTTCAGCGATGGACTTGCCGATAGAGGTCTTGCCGACTCCGGGAGGGCCGTAAAGGCAGATGATCTGTCCTTTGACATCGGGAGCGAGCGCACGTACGGAAATAATCTCGGTGATACGCTCCTTGACCTTCTTCAGACCGTAGTGATCCTTGTCGAGCTGCTTCTGTACCTTGTCGATATCGAGCTTATCCTTTGTTTTGACGTTCCAGGGAAGCTCAAGCACAGTGTCGAGATAGCCGCGGATAACGCCCGCCTCCTGAGAGGAGTAGGACATCTTCACGAGTTTCTGCGCCTCGCCGACGAGTTTTTCTGTAATTTCGTCGGAGAGGTTCAGCGCCCTGATCTTCTCTATGTAGCCGTCGGCTTCTTCCTGCGGGTTGTCGCCCTCGCCGAGCTGCTTGTAGATGGCGCGGAGCTGCTCGCGGAGGTAATATTCGCGTTGGTTCTTGTCGACCTGCTCCTTGACCTGCTCCTGAATGTCGATCTCAGTTTCGATTATTTCGATCTCGCTTTCGAGCATGGAGATAAGCATTTTCACGCGGCGCAGAAGTCCGTTTGTCTCAAGCAGAGCCTGCTTGTCCTCGACCTTGAGCACTACGTTGAAAACTACCTTTTCGAAAAGCTCTGCGCAGTTTTCCTCGCTCATTATTCCCTCGAACAGTTCGCGGGGCATTCTTGGGGATATCTGCGCGTACTCTGCAAAGGTGTTTTTCAGCGCGCGTACTGCGGCTGCTGCGGTGCTCTCGGAAAGCTCCATGCCGCGAACGGGAAGTTCCTTCACCTCAAACTGGAGGTACTCCTTGCCGGGAACGCTCTTTACGCGCTTTGCGCGTGTGAGACCCTCCACAAGCACTCTTGTGGAGCCGTCCGGAGTAGTAAGGAGCTGGCGCACCTCTGCGATAACGCCGACCTCGTAGATGTCAGAAAGTTCCGGCTCGGTCTGGGCCGCGTCCTTCTGGGCTACGAGGAAGATCCTTCCATTACCCTCGGCCGCCGCCTTGACAGCGTTAACGGAGCGTTCCCTTCCGATGTCGAAGTGAAGCACCATAGCCGGGAATACAACAAGCCCCCTGAGGGAGATGGCAGGGATCAGCTCGTTGGTTGTTTTAGTTGTGTTGCTCATATATTTATGTCCCCTTTCTCTTGTTTCATTTTCATATGAACACTATTATATAACATTTCGCGAAAAAATGCAAGCCCTTATTTGTGGCATTAAAATCCCACATTAATATGTAAGCAGAAAATGCTCGTTCGCCAACCTGGATATGTAAAAATTCGTTTTTCTGGCAGCGTCAGCGATGGAATATAAGGCTGAAAATTCCATAAAGAACCGGCTGATGGAGAACGTATATCCATATGGTATACCTGCCGACCGCAGCGAGCCATTTGATGTGGGTCGGGTAGCAGAACTTCGGTAGCCTTCCCGCCTTTGCGATGATTCCGAAGTAGCTTCCCGCGAGGAACAGGAAGAACCAGGGCATCATCGGGAAGTAATCCGAGGAACTGAACGACGCGTTGTGAAGTCCCAGCGGGAACAGCACGCCGACATTGTAAGCCTCCATCGGGAGCTTTATGGCGAACAGATTCGGGATACCGATGTAACCCGGGGAGATCATGCCGTTTGCGTAGGTCAGCCGGACGTTCATCGTGAGAATGAACAGCAGAACGCATACGCCTATGCCAACCCAGGAGGGGAGCAGGTCGAAAAGCTTCTGCCCGAGCCCGAACAGCATCATGCTGACGCCGAGGAAATGCAGTATACCGAACATGACGGTTCCGCTTGTGAAGAACGGCATGACGAAGGTCATTATCATGCCGATGAAGAAGCACTGCGCTCCGCGTTTGATGTTGTTGGAGGAATAGCGGCAGACCGTACCGGAAATAAATATGAACAGTCCTGCGAAGATATCCCGTATCACATCAAACCAGCCGTCGAAGAAAATCGGAATATCCAGACCGAACAGGTATTTCAGGTCGTACATGGCGTGGTAGACCACCATGCAGATTATGGCAAATCCGCGGAGCTCGTCGAGGATACCGACCCTCGACGAGCCGGAACTTTTCTTTGTATTATCCATTTATGTATATCTCCGTTCTGATTATTTGTACAACATACATAACATTGTATCACATTTCAAGAAAAATTACAAGAAGAACTTGAACAGTTTTGCATTTTGTGATACAATAATAAAATGAAATTCTGATGAAAATCGGCAGAATGTGAGGAAAACCGATGGAATACACCAATATAGGCGGCGTAAAGATAGAAAAGACCGCCGCGCTTGCTCCGATGGCGAGCGTAGCCGACAGGGCGTACCGTATCATGGCGAAGGAATACGGAGCCTGCTATGTTGTCGGCGAGATGGCAAGCTGCAAGGGCTTGTGCTACAACGACAGAAAGACCGCCGAGCTGCTTTCGGTCACTCCCGGGGAGCGCCCGATGGCGGTGCAGCTTTTCGGGAACGAGCCGGAGTTCGTGAAGGGCGCAGTGGAGATAGCCGAGCGTTTTCAGCCCGACATTATCGACATAAATTCCGGCTGCCCCATGCCGAAGATAGTTTCCGGCGGCGCGGGGAGCGCGCTCATGAAAACTCCAGAGCTTTTCGGCGATGTAGTAAGGGCTGCTGTGGAAGCCGCGCATGTCCCGGTGACGGTGAAGATACGCGCCGGCTGGGACGAAAACAGCATAAACGCGGTGGAGATAGCGAAAATCGCGGAGCAGAGCGGCGCGGCGGCGGTGGCAGTCCACGGGCGCACGAAAACTCAGCTCTACGCCGGGAAGGCTGACTGGGACGTGATCCGCGCCGTGAAGCAGTCGGTGAGCATTCCGGTCATCGGCAACGGCGACGTATCCACCCCGGAGCTTTGCAGGGAAATGTACGAATACACCGGCTGCGACCTTGTGATGGTCGGCAGGGGAAGCTACGGCAGACCCTGGCTGTTCCGGCAGATACGCGAGTACCTCGAAACCGGGAGCTATTCCCCTGAACCCACCGCCGGGGAAAAACTCGACATAATGCGCCGGCATATCCGGCTGATAGTCGAGGATAAGGGCGAGCGCGTCGGAATGAAGGAAGCGCGCCGACCGGCTTCCTGGTATCTTAAAGGCATGAAGGGCGCGGCGAAGTTCCGCGACATGTGCAGTGAGCTTACAACGCTTGACCAGCTCGAGCGGCTTATAGAAAAAATAAAAGAGCAACAAGGAGAACATGAAAATGAAGATCTGTGAAGAAAAGATACCACCACTGATGGTGTTCCAGGAACTTTTCAATGAAAACGTGCTTTTCGCACGCGGAATAAACTGGCTCTATCCCGACAAGACCGAGGAACAGCGCCTGATGGGATTTGCGAACATCAGTTCCGAACTTCTGATGACCGGCAAGACCCTGGGAGAGTACCTTACCGACGCAGTCATGTATTCCAAGTCCCCGCTGTTTGCTGCTATTGTCAAGGAGCCGACCGAGGAGCGCAAAAGGGCGCTTGCCTACGATATCGCGCTTATCAAGAAGATCGTGAAGGAGTACACGGCATCAGCGGTAAAGAAGGCGCTTGCGGATATCGCAGGCGCGACCGCCGATTACGCGGCGCTTCCTGAGTATGAGAGCGGCAAGTTCACACTCACTGCCGACCGCCTGATAAAGTTCGCGCAGAAGAACGGCACCGGCGACTTTGCAAAGTACAAGGCGTTCACGTTCCGCGGCGGAAAGCTGATACCCGTCGAGCACATCGACCCCATCAGGCTGACCGACCTCAAAAATTACGAGCTTCAGCGCAATCAGGTCGTAGAGAATACCATAGCGTTCCTGAACGGGCTGCCCGCGCAGAACGCGCTGCTTTACGGCGACCGCGGCTGCGGAAAGTCCTCTACGATCAAGGCTATCCTCAACGAGTACGACCAGCTCCGCATGATAGAGCTTCCGAAGGCGGAGATCGCAGGGCTCGGCGACCTTTACGCAATGCTGAAGGATATCCCGATGCACTTCATAGTCACCATCGACGACCTGACATTCACACAGGACGACGAGCGGTTCGGAATACTCAAGGCGACGCTTGACGGAAGCCTTTCCGCACGCCCCGACAACATACTTATCTACGCCACCACCAACCGCCGCAAGCTCATCAAGGAGACCTACGCAGACCGCTCCGCGACCGACGTAAACAAGAGCGACGCGGTAGACGAGAGCATGTCCCTTGCGGATCGTTTCGGACTGTTCATCACGTTCACACAGCCGAACCGCGAGATTTATTTCGACATCGTAAGACAGCTTGCAGAGGATATGGATATAGAGATCGACGACAGCGAGCTTACCCAGGCTGCGGAGCGCTTTGCACTCAAGCGCGGCGGACGTTCACCGCGTATCGCACGGCAGTTCGTGGACTGGCTCAACGCGCGCATTGAGCTCGGATTGGATTACTGAAATGAAGAAGTTTGCACGGATAATTCCCGCACTGCTTGCGGCCTCGATGCTCGCCGGGTGCAGCGGCGACAATTCCCCCGCGCCATCGGAGATAATCATTACCGGGGTGACTTCCGAGGCTGAAAACGCGGTGTTCCCGGTGAAACTCGCCGATGGAACGATGATAGACCACGCCCCGGAAAGCGCGGCGAGTCTTTCCCCGGCTGCGACCGAGATACTCGCGGAGCTGGGATATTCCGACCGGCTGACCGCTGTCTGCCGCTACTGCGACTTCCCGGAAGGTCTGACCTCACAGACCGCAGGCAGCAGCGAAAATCCCGATATTGATAAACTGACCGAGCTTCATCCGGAGGTGCTGTTCACGACCTCTCCGCTGGCGGAGCGCGAGGTCTACGCCCTCCAGACAGCAGGGATCACTATCGTGGAGCTTTCTGCGCCTAAATCCATCGAGGGCTACGGCGGGCTTTACGGCACGATAGCGGCGGTGTTCAGCGGCGAGGAGGCGGGTAAAGCCGCTTCCGGCAAGGCGGTTAGCGACCTTGAAAGCGCCGCCAGCAGCGTTGAGATGGGTACATTCATATATGTAACGCCAAAGCTTACAGCGGCGGGCGCAGATACCTTTGAAAGCGCGGTGCTGTCCCTTTGCGGGAGCAACCTCTGTGCGGCTTCCGGATACAGCGAGAGCGCCGATGACATCACCGGCACTCCCGAGTATATCGTTGCGGCAGACAGCCTGACTGAATCTGATATCGCCGGCAGCGAGCTTTTCGGAGGCTTTGTTTCCGACGGTGCAAAGGTGGTTTTCGTTCCTGCGCAGCGCTTCGAGCGTCCCTCCGGCAGGCTTGCGGAGATATTCACCTACATCGGCGAGACTGAGTAACCGCTGTCCTTCCAGAAATCCAACACATCACCGAGAATAGCTGAATTAGTTTCGGAAACGGCGTGGAGCAGATAAACCGCGCCGTTATGCGTTTTACCGGTGATTTTCTTGAATGCCGCATCCTTGTCGGGCTGGTTGTTTACGTCCCAGTCGGGGTAGGCGAAGCTCCATAGCACGGTGGTGTAGCCGAGATCCTTTGCGCAGGCGAGCACCCGCTCGGAGAATTCTCCCATAGGAGGCCGCATGACGTACATTTCGTAGCCAAACTCCTTTTTAACGTAGTCGTGTAGCAGCGACAGCTCGGAATACAGCTCGTCCGGCGAGCAGTCCGGGAGGGAAGGGTGGCTCCAGGTGTGATTTCCGACTGTGTGCCCCTCGGCGATCATGCGCCGGACAAGTTCCGGGTTGCGCTTGCAGTAGTCGTAGGTCACGAAGAACACCGCGCGGACGTTCTTCTCTTTCAGCGTATCGAGAATATCAGCAGTGCAGCCGTTCTCGTAGCCCTCGTCGAACGTGAGCCACAGCCGCTTTTCCTCGCTTCCGCCGATGAACTGACCGCCCATGCCGCCATACTGCTTCTGCGCCCTTATTGCGCCGAGCGGCCGGTTATTGCTGTCGGTCTCGACGCCCATTCCGTACGCGACCTTGGTGTTGTCGAGGCTTTCGTACCGCGAGTATTCCGACAGCGGCGGAGCCGCTGCCACCGCCGCGGCAAGCACTATTGAATAAAAGCTATTCATTTTTATCCCACCTTATTTCGTATTTCAGCTCCCGCCCGGCGAAAAAGTCGCCGAGACTCTGGAGGGTCGTTTCTGCAATGCTCCGGAGTGCTTCCCGCGTCAGGAACGCCTGGTGCGAGGTTATCAGCACGTTCGGCCGCGATACAAGCAGCGACAGCGTTTCGTCGGTGACTATCCGGTCGGAGTTGTCCTCGAAAAACAGCCCGGTCTCCTCCTCGTAGACATCGAGAGCCGCGCCGCCTATCCGCTTTTCGTTGAGCGCGTTCAGCAGCGCTTCGCTGTCGATGAGCTTCCCTCGGGAGGTGTTGACGATGAGGGTATCCGGCTTCATCAGGGAAAGCGCATGCTCGTTTATGATGTAGCGCGTGTCCTCGGTCAGCGGGCAGTGCAGCGAGATGATGTCGGAGCGCCGGAACAGCTCCTCCCGGGAAACGTAGTCGATACCGCTGCCTTCAGCCGGGAACGGGTCGTTTGCGATGACTTCCATGCCGAACCCGCGGCAGATATCTATAAAGGTACGTCCGATCTTGCCGGTTCCGATAACTCCGGCGGTTTTTCCGTGGAGGTCGAACCCGATAAGCCCGTTAAGGCTGAAATTGAAGTCGCGTGTGCGAATGTACGCTTTGTGTAGTTTCCGGTTGAGCATGAGTATCATTCCCATCGCGTGCTCCGCGACCGCATAGGGAGAGTACGCGGGTACTCTCACGACCCGGAGCTTCCCGGCGGCTTCCTTCAGCGCGACATTGTTGTAGCCTGCGCACCTCATCGCGATCATCTCCACACCGATGTCCGCGAGGGAGCGCACAGTTGCGGCTCCGATGTCGTCGTTGACGAACGCGCAGACTGCGCGGCAGCCCTCGGCGAGCTTAACGGATTCCGGGCGGAGGCGGCTTTCAAAATAGACAAGCTCAAAATCCCTGTTCAGCTTGTCAAAGTATATCCGGTCGTAGGGTTTGGCGTCGAAAAAGGCGATTCGTTCCATTTTATTCTCTCCTTGCTGCGATTTTTCGAACTCTGCGAATATTGTTGCCGGAAGCGAGCAGAATATGCTTTTTAAGAATTTTGTAAGATTTATGTCGATTCTTTTGTAAGAAATTCATGTTATAATCAAATCATCAAAGGAAAAGGAGGCGGTCTGTTGGAAAGGTCAGACAAGCAGCGCGTACTTGTGGTCGACGACGACCGTGAGATAGTAGCGGCTATAGTCCGGCTGCTGGAGCGCGAGGGGATCGAAACGATAGCCGCATACAACGGCAGGGAAGCTGTGGAGCGGCTCACTGAAAACGAGATACACCTTATCATTATCGACATCATGATGCCGGAAATGGACGGTATCTCAGCGACGATAAAGATACGCACCGAGCGCAACATTCCGGTGATAATGCTGTCTGCAAAGACCGAGGAAAGCGACAAGATACTTGGCCTGTCGGTTGGCGCCGACGATTACGTCACAAAGCCGTTTTCGCCTGCGGAGCTTATCGCGAGGGTGAAGTCGCAGCTAAGGCGCTATATGACCCTGGGCGACTACGCGAACCGTTCCGGCGGCAGCGATGTTGCGCTTGGGGGTCTGCTGCTGCACCGCGAGCAGCGTCAGCTCGACGTAGACGGCGAGCCGGTGAAGCTCACGCCGAAGGAGTACCGCATAGTTGAGCTGCTGATGTCGAACCCGGGAAGGGTGTTTTCCGCAGAGGAAATTTACGAGAGAGTATGGAACGAGACGGCGTATTCGGTAGAAAATACGATCATGGTGCATATCCGCAGGATACGCGAGAAGATCGAGATAAATCCGAACGAGCCGAGATATTTAAAGGTGGTGTGGGGAATTGGATACAAAATGGAGAAAATTCAGCCGCAGCGGGGGCTTTAAGGCAATCCTGCTGCTGATAGTGCTGGGCTGCGCGGCGGCTGTCGGCGCGATAACAGGATACATTCCGGAGAGCAATTATTTAAGGGACGGTCTGTTCGGCGATGTGCTTTCGCACAGCAGATTTACTGATTCTGAGACCTACGCAGGAGAGTTAAGCTCAATTGCAGATTCGGCCGCAGAGGAGTGCATAACTTTTTTAAGAGACGGTCAGCCGGACTATGTGAAGTATTATTATAAGGTCACAAACCGAAGCGTGACTGTAGAGTCCAGCATTCAGCCGTACTATACATATTACATTGACGACAGCGGATTCCTGGCTTCGGAGGATTCGCCTATCCCGGACTCCCTGTACGGGGCGACATATGACGTTCCCGACAACATAAAGGTTTCTTTTGGAATACCTCTGCGCCGGTTTGACTTTCTGAAAACCAACTGGGACATAACGCGCCACAACATGCTTGTGATAATCATTTCCGATGGAGTTCTGCTGCTTGCAGGACTGGCGGCGCTTATCATGCTGTGCAGGACTTCCGGCGAAAAGGCTGATGGCACTGTGACGTTCCCGAAGTTTTTCAAGCTGTGGTTTGAACCGTCGGTATTACTGCTTTGCTGGTACACCTATGTTGCGATCAGATCCGCTGATACAGTTGCGAGGGACGTAATTTTCAGGTCGTATTACACGAGCGGCATTCTCGAAGTCGGTTTTTCGGGAACTGTAGAAAGCGTTATGGCGCTCGTCATGTACGGGCTTGGCGTAATGGCTTTCGGCGCAATACTGACCTACATTGCAGTAAGCGTTTGCATAAGGGCGAAGAACAAGAGCGTTGAAAAGGGATTCCTGATCTACTGGGTGTTCCATTTCATATGGAAGGCGCTCAAAGCGCTTGGCAGAGCGCTACTGACCGTATGCAGGACCGTCCGCGAGTTCTGCACCGGGGAGCTTTACAAAACCGACCGTGCAGCGAAGAAATTCGTCCTTCTTGATGTGACGTTCATCGGGATAACTCTCGTTGTTCTGGCGCTGTTCCTTGCTGCTGCGTCCAACAATGTTTTGGGACTTATGCTGTTCTGGTGCGTTGTTTGGTTTATCGCGCTTGGACTTTTCCTCTACGGACGATACCTTGTTACCCGCGACGAAGCCAAACTTGAGCAGCAGATACGCGAGATAAGCCAGGGAAACTATTCCTACGACCCGCAGCTCAGCAAGAATTCACCGTACACAGCAAGCTGCGAGGTACTGAGCAAAGTCGCAGATGGCTACCGCCGCGGAATCGAGGAAAGCGTGAAGGCGGAGCGCACCAAAATAGAGCTTATCACGAATGTCTCCCACGACCTTAAAACTCCGCTGACCTCAATAATCAGCTACATCGACCTGCTGTCAAGGGAAAATCTCGAACCGCAGGCAAGGGAGTACGTCGGGATACTGCAAAAGAAGTCTGAGCGGCTGAAGCACATCGTGTCGGACGTATTCGAGCTTGCCAAGACCACCAGCGGCGAAATAACGGTAGAGCATGAGCGCCTTGACCTGACCCGCCTCTCCAACCAGACCCTCGCCGAGATGGAGGACAAAATCAGCGCGGCTGGTCTGATGGTCAAAACCGACATCTGCGAGCCTCCCGTGGAGGTCATAAGCGACGGAAAGCGGCTCTACCGCGTGATCCAGAACCTGATGGACAACGCGCTGAAATACTCGCTCAGGGGAACGCGCATATATTACACACTGAAAAAGGACGGCGGCACAGCCGAAATAACCATAAAGAACATAGCCGCCTACGAGATGGATTTCACCAAGGAAGAGATCCTGGAGCGGTTCTCAAGAGGCGACAAAGCGCGCTCCACCGAGGGAAGCGGACTTGGACTGTCCATCGCGCAGGGCTTTACGATAGCCTGCGGCGGTGCGTTCGATATTGACATTGACGGCGATATGTTCAAGGTGCGCATGACCTTCCCGCTGGCGGCTCCGGCTGAAATAACCGAAGAAAAGACGGCGGTGACGGCAGATGCATAAATCTCTGCTGTCTGAGCGGCGCGGGCTTGCGATATTCAGCGAAAAGGCGCTGATGATAGCCGCCGCGCTGATCTCGCTGCTTTTGCAGATCATCTCTTTCGTCACGACGTGGCAGGGCGCGGAGGCGTACTTTTCCTCCGCGTTTCCGCTGGCGCCGCTGCTTTTTGCGGTGGCGGTGCAGTCGGTGGTGTATTTCACCTCGAACTCGATACGAAGGAAGCCCGGCGCGGGAAAAATAATCGCGCTGGCGCTTGCACTGCTGTGTTCGAACTACTTTTCGTTCGTGGGAATATACAGCGCCGTTAATCCGCCGACGGTTTACCTTCAGCAGACATACAACGCCTATTCCGCAGAGCTGACTGCGGCGGCGGAGGAACTTGACTCCGCGCGAAAAGCGAGAAGCACCGGAGACATCGACGCCGCAGTAAACGCCGTTATCAGCCGGTATTCCGAGCTGACCTCGCAGAAAGCGGCAATGGATAAGCTTACGGAGCAGCTTGCGAAGATCAGCGGCACTGGTGTGACCGCCGGAATGACCCCGCCGTCACGGTGGAACTACGCGACCTACGAGGACTACGCCGCGGCGTATCAGGCGTACATTGAGGGGATTTCCCAGGGAACGGCGGCCGCGGCTGGCACCGAGGCGCAGGCGCTCCTGAGCCGATACGGCTTTACGAGCGACGCTGACGCTGCGGAGCGGTCTGCGGAGCTGACCGCCGAAATGTCGCTGATTGAGGGCGTGTTCGGCGCTTCCGGAAGCGGATTCTATTCCGCCGCCGAGCAGATCCGCGCTGAAATGCTCGCCGGCGGCAGAAATGCGGCGGAACGCGTGTTTTCGCTGTACGAAAAGCTGTCCGGGAATCGTCTGGAGTACACGGCGGATATCCCCGGCGTGACCCTCGGCCTGCCGGAGTATTCCGAACTTTCGGCGGGGAAAGCTCCGGCGGCTGTCCGGGAGCAGATGCTCGGGAAGATATCCTCCGCGTGCGATACCATCAACGCCGCAGGGGGCGATGTCAGCGTTGACAGCTTCCCGGTGGAGAACGTGTACACGCTTCCGCTGAGGGCTGTGTTCGTGGATTTCAGAACCGACGCGGCAGTTTCGATGGCGCTTGCGCTGCTGACCGATTACCTGTCGCTGGCGGCGGCGGTGAGCTACGTACAGAAGAAAAGCATTCTTGCTGCGCGTAATACGGCTCAGGCTGCGGCTTCCGACGAGTTTTTCTTTGAGCAGAACATAGCCGGAGCGCTCCGTCTGGGGGCGTTCGCGGAAGGAACCGAACTCCGGGAATCGGACGAAAAGCAGCTTTCCGAGCGCCTGGCGGAGTACGTCAGCAGGTTCACGGCGGCGGACTTCGCGGCGGAGCAGGGGTGCACTCTGCTGGCGCGCCGCGAGGACGTAAAGGATCACGAGCTGCTGACTGCGTTCCTGTGCCAGTGCGGCTACGCGAAGCTGCTGACCGCCGAGGAGGTCGGGACGCTTGGCGGCAAGGCTGATTCCGACTGCGTCCTGCTGCGGACGAAGTTCCTGATGTGGGTCAGCGAAAAGACTGCGGGAAAGGCGGTGTGACCGGTTGAATATTCCGATATTCCTTGCCGCCGGAATGGCGGCGGAGCTTGTTCTGGCGCTGATCAGACCGCTTCGCGGCGCGACCAGGGGACTGGTCTGCTGGAGCGTAGCCGCAGTCGTGCTGTCGATGTGCTGCGCGGTGTACTTCATAAGCTCCGGCGACATCACGTTCGACCTTCCAAGCGCGATACGCGGCATAGGCGGCGCGGGCGTGCTGGTGCTGATTGCGGCTCTTATCGAACTTTTCTCCCCCTCCCGCCGGAGCCGACAAAGGCCGGAGCAGGATCCGCAGCGCTCGGAACGCTCACTGAACATCGTGCTGTCGGTTGCAGCGGGTATACTCTGCGCGGCTTCCCTGGCTCTGTCGCTTTTCGGGGAGCGCGACACTGCGGCGCTGCTTCTTGTGCCTCCGACTGCGGCGGCACTCCGGCAGACTCTGTGGTTCATGAAGTCCGCCGGAGCAGAACACCCTGCCACACAGCGCGAAAAACTCGCGGAGCGTATCTCCTGCGGCAAGTATAAATTATAACGTGACCGCCGCTGGAAAGAAGCGGCGGTTTTCCGTTTGTAGATATATACAATTATAGGCTGCCCGTTTTGTGAAGTTAGCTAAAATGCGGCTTTGCGTAACGTATGTTATACTAAAAATTAGCTTAAAACCTGCGGCTATTTCATAAAAATCTATTGATTTTTTGAGGAAAATGTGATAAAATAGTGATAACTGGTGTGGAGTTGTTCGTAGGCTCCTCCGGAATTAACTGCTATAAGGAGTGCCTGCATGTCTCCGAAATTAAGTGAGTTGATAACCCTGCTCAAAGGACACAGGGTGTTTATACAAACGCATAACTTTCCAGACCCTGACGCGATAGCCAGCGCATTTGGCCTGCAAGTTCTTCTGGAGCGTTTCAAGATACCTACGACGATATGCCATCACGGAAATGTCGAGCGTACCGCGACTGCGAATATGGTTTCTGAATTCGGGATCAAAATGACCGAGGATACCGAACTTGAGGATATGACCAGCGACGATTATATAATCACGGTGGATTCTCAGAAGGGAAACGCGAATATACTCGACCTCGTGGGCAATGAAGTTGCCTGTATCGACCATCACCCGACTTTCTGCCCGGCTGATTACAAATACAAGGATATCCGCATAGTCGGAAGCTGTGCGACGCTTATCGCGGACTACTACATGTCCTACAAGATGGATATGCCGAAGGACGTCGCGACCGCGCTGCTGTACGGTCTGAAAATGGATACGGCGGATTTCACCCGCGGCGTTACAGAGCTTGACATTGATGTATACAAGTATCTGTTCCCGAGGGCGGACAATTCGCTGATACGCAAGTTCCAGTCGGGAGTTATACAGTACGACGAGCTGGAAGCGTTCGTTGATTCGATGAAGAACATCGACATTCTGGACGGCGTGGCATTCGCGTTCCTGAATTTCCAGTGCGCGGACGCATTCGTAGCTACTATATCCGATTTTATTCTGAATCTCGACGTTGTAACATTCGCAGTCGTGTATTCCCGCAAGGCGAAGGGCTTCAAATTCTCGGTTCGCTCCGAGCTTGACGAGCTGAACGCAGGGAAAATCGCGGAGCAAGCACTGAAAACAGTCGGGAGCGGCGGCGGTCACAGCTCCATGGCAGGCGGATTCGCCGAGGAGAGCAAGGTACTGGATATCAGCATTGACTTTAACCGCGTGATACAGAATCTGTTTCTTGACGTTATCGACCCTCTGCGTCCGAAAGCCGACGAGCCGGAGGAAGTCCCCGTTGAGGAAAGCCAGAACACGATAGATTTAGAACAGACAAAACCGCAGCTTTGACAAGAGCTGCGGCTTTTTTGTGCAAAGTGGTTGAAATTTTCCATGATTTGTGGTAAAATATAATCTGTAAAAATATATAAGCGGGAAACCGCGAAAGGACGATTCCAGAATGAATATAGCAGTTGTAGGACTTGGCCTTATCGGAGGCTCTGTTTGTAAGGCTCTGAAGGCTAATACTTTCCATCATATAATGGGAATGGATACCGACAAGGAAACCGTAAGAAAGGCTCTCGAGCAGGGCGCGATCGACGAGGAGATCGACGAGTCCAGATTAGGCGAGGCTAATCTTACCGTAGTTGCGCTCTATCCGGTTCCGACAGTGGAGTTCGTGAAGAAAAACGCCGACCGTTTCAAGAAAGGTTCGATAGTAATAGATGTCGGTGGCGTAAAGGGGTACGTAGTCAACGGCTGCACCCCGATACTGGACGAGAAGGGCGTGTACTTCCTCGGAACCCACCCGATGGCGGGTACTGAAAACTCCGGCTTCGATTATTCCAAGGCGGATATGTTCGTAAAGGCAAGCTATATTCTGACCCCGACCAAGAGCACTCCGCAGATAGCCATAGACCTCGTATCCACGCTGGGAAGCTGCATGGGATTCGGTCAGGTGGTTATCGCAACGCCCGAGCAGCACGATATCAATATCGCGTTCACTTCGCAGCTTGCCCACGTTGTTTCCAACGCCTACGTCAAGAGCCCCTCGCTGCTCCGCGCGGACGGATTCTCCGCAGGCAGCTTCCTTGACCTGACGAGAGTTGCAAAGCTGAACGAAGAAATGTGGTCGAGCCTGTTCCTGTGCAACAAGGACGCCCTGCTTTTTGAGATCAACACGATAATCGAGAAGCTGTCGGAGTACCGCGACGCGATGGTGAACGACGACAAGCCCACGCTGAAGGAGCTGCTGAAGGTCGGCAGGGAGCGCAAGGAAGAAAGCATGAAGTACTACGGTCAGGAGAAGGCGCTGAATGGCTGAGAAACAAAGCCCGGGCATTGCCTACGTCGTATCCCTGTGCGGAATAATGTGCGGACTGTCGCTCGCGCTGATGTTCTGCCTGGGAATGATACCCGGTTTCGAGTATGTCAGCCCGGCGGTCGCCGGGGTCCTGATATGGGTCGTGAGGGAACGCCTCGGCGTGCGGTACGGGCTGGTAAGCTACGCCGCAGTCGGGATACTTACCATGCTGTTCACCGCGAATTACGAGGCGAGCATGATGTATATTTTCCTGCTCGGCTACTATCCTATCGTGAGACAGTACCTCATGAAGCTGAAATATCCCGTGCTGCGCTGGGTCAGCAAGCTGGCTCTGTATGCCGCGGCGGCGATCGCATGCTATTTTGTGCTGATAAACATTTTCGGAATGTCGCAGCTTCTTGATGATATGGGCGAATTCGGACAGTACGGTCAGTGGGTGCTGCTCGGGCTGGGCGCAGTCGCGTTCGTGCTATACGACTTTTTCCTCGGGCTGTACTACCCGTTCTATGAAAAGGTACTGAAACCCAAGATATCCAAACGAATGAAATAAAGGAGAATTTGATATGTCAGAAAGGATCCCACAGAGAAACGAGATACCAGCAGAGCACAAGTGGTCGATCGAGGATCTTTACGCCACCGACGCCGCATGGGAGCAGGATCTCAGCAAGGCGAAGGAATTCTCGGCGAAGATCGCTTCCTATAAGGGGCTTCTCTCCACAGATTCTGCAAAGCTGCTGGAATACCTGAAATACGACGACGATATGACCGTCATTCTGGAGAATATGATAAACTACGCTCAGCGCAAAAACGACGAGGACACCCGCGAAGCGAAGTACCAGGACATGGTAAGCCGTCTTGAGATGCTGTTCGTAGACATTTCCGGAGCGTCCGCGTTCGTAACTCCCGAGATACTCTCCATCAATGACGAAACCATGGAGCGCTTCTATAAGGAGCAGCCCGGCATGGAGCTTTACCGCCTGTGCATCGACAGAGTACGCCGCAGGAAGGCGCATATCCTCTCCGAAGCAGAGGAGCGCATAATGGCTCTGGCAGGCGACATGACGAATTCCCCGGACACGATATTCTCAATGCTGGACGACGCCGATATGAAGTTCCCGGACGCAGTCGATAAGGACGGAAACAAGCACCAGGTAACTCACGGCAGCTATATCCCGCTCATGCATTCCAACGACCGCGCGCTGAGAAAATCCGCATTCGAGAGTCTCTACGGCGTTTACGAGAATTTCAAGAATACCTCCGCAGCGGTGCTTGCTTCCCAGGTCAAGTGCCTGACGTTCAACGCAAGGGCGAGAAGATACGAAAGCACCCTCGAGGCAGCGCTCAGTGGCAACGAGGTACCGGTCGAGGTATACAAGCAGCTTATCGAGGCTGTTCACGAAAACATGGATTATATGTATAAGTACGTGAAGCTGCGCAAGAAGCTGCTCGGCGTTGACGAGCTGCACGCCTACGACCTCTATGCGCCTATCGTAAGCGACATTGAGGTCAAGATCCCGTTCGACCAGGCAAAGCAGGAGGTCTACGACTCCCTGGCGCCGATGGGCGAGGATTACCGCGCGATATTCCGCGAGGGAATCGAGAACCGCTGGATAGACATCTACGAAAACGAGGGCAAGCGCAGCGGAGCGTATTCCGCAGGCGCGAGGGTACACCCGTACGTCCTGCTGAACCACAAGGACACTCTTGACAGCGAGTTCACTCTGGCGCACGAGATGGGCCACGCTATTCATTCCTACCTTTCAAATAAAAATCAACCCATTGTTTACGCGGATTACGTGATTTTCGTAGCCGAGGTTGCTTCTACCTGCAACGAGAGCCTGCTCATGCAGCACCTTCTCAAGACCACCACGGATAAGAAGCGCCGCGCGTACCTCATCAATTATTTCCTCGAGCAGTTCCGTACAACGCTTTACCGTCAGACTATGTTCGCGGAGTTCGAACTGATGATAAACGAGAAGGTCGAAAACGGCGAGAGCCTTACCGCGGAAGCACTCTGCGACATGTACAGAAAGCTGAACCTGCTGTATTACGGCGAGGATATCGTTATCGACCATGAGCTTGACATGGAGTGGGCAAGGATCCCGCACTTCTATTACAATTACTACGTTTACCAGTACGCCACAGGATTCTCTGCTGCGATCGCGCTCAGCCAGCGAATACTCAAGGAGGGCGAGTCCGCTGTCAAGGATTACATCGGATTCCTGAGCGGCGGCTGCTCGAAGGATCCTATATCGCTGCTGCGCGGCGCGGGAGTGGATATGACTTCCAAGAAACCGGTGACGGAAGCGCTCAAGCTGTTCGGCGAGCTCATCGACGAGATGGAAGATCTCATGCAGTGACGGAGGCGGTATGCAGGTAACTTCAAAAGAGGAGATCTTCAAGCCGTATCTCTGCCTGTTCAGCGGAAGCAGCGTCGTGTGCCTTGACAACAGGTTCTGCGTGGTGAGCTGCGAAGGCTCTCTGCTTGAGTCTGGCGAGTGCGTGCTGAAAAGCGTCCGCGAAACGGTGCCGGAACCTCTCGGCGTAGTGATGGATACCACGCTGTACAAAAACGAGCATTTCTACTGCCTGAGGCTCCACCCGATAAAGAACGGAATAGGTGAAACGATAGCGTATATCGGCGAGATCCTGGATTCCGGGTCGGTGCGCGGAATGATGGAGCGCACCGAGGCACCTTCTGACATACTGCCGCTTTATAACGCGGTGGAGATGAATTCCGCAGCGATCTGGAAGCACGCCGCGAATCTGCGCTACGGCATGGTAAAGGCGAAGGATTACACGCGCCTGACCGAGGTGCTCGGAATAGAAACGGCGATGTCGAATCTGTCGTCGGTGTGCGAGAATGCTTTCAACTACGCTGAAATGCTGTACCGCACCCAGCGCGAAACGGTCGTAGACGCAGGCGAGCTTTGCGAGAATCTCGCGAAACGCTGCAACGCTGCGCTCGCCAAGTGCGGAAGGCGCATAGAAGCGCTGATAGACCCGGGCAGTCTGTACATCTACGCCGACAGCCGCCGCGCCGTTGTCGCGCTGGTGAACGCAGTGCAGAACGCGCTGCTGTATTCCCCGAAGGAGACCGAGCCGATACTTACCGTGTGTTACCGTGAGTCCCGCGGCAGGAAGTTCGTAGAGATACGCGTCGTAAATGAAAGTTCCATGTTCAGCAGCAAGGATTTCAGCGGCAGCGTTGACGTAAATTTCAGCTACCAGCGGATGGGCTACGGAATTCCGATAATCAAGCGGTTTGCGCAGGTCAGCGGCGGGTGGTTCGACATGACGGAGGAAAACGGCAGAGTGACGGTGACGATATCGCTTCCGGCGGCGCATTACGGCTCAGGCGCAGAGCTTCCGCTGAGGAAACCTTCCGCTGTTCAGTACGATACTGGTATCCCGGATTTCACAGAGATAATGATGCGCGAGGTCGTGCAGTTCTTCGGCGAGAGCGCCGAAAGCGCGGAGTAAATTCACAGCTGATATTCAGTGTATTTTCACAGCGCTGTCATATTTTCTGTGTATAATCAAACTAGTTTATAAGGCGGCGTCTGAAAATGGCGCCTGCTTTTAGCAGAAAAATTTATTGTGAAAAGAAACGGTTAGAATCAATACTTGATAGGAGATGGATCTATGTACAGAATTCTTGTTGTTGACGATGAGGAGAATATCCGCGAGGTGATCAAGGAGTACGCCGAGTTTGAGGGTCATCAGGTATCCGAGGCGTGCGATGGCATGCAGGCTATCGAGATGGTGAAGAACAACGATTACGACATCATCATAATGGACGTAATGATGCCGCGCCTTGACGGCTATTCCGCATGCAAGGAGATCCGCAAGATCAAGCAGATCCCGGTACTTATGCTGTCCGCCCGCGGCGAGGAGTACGACAAGCTGTTCGGATTTGAGATAGGCATTGACGACTACGTTGTAAAGCCGTTCTCTCCGAAGGAGGTCATGGCGCGTGTTAACGCGATAGTTAAGCGCAATCAGGGGGCTAAGCAGGTACCAGCGGCTCCGGCACCCGAAACCGTGAAGTTCGGCGGGCTGGAGATCAACTTTACCTCCCGCGACGTGTACATCGACGGAGTAAAGGCGAACCTCACCCCGAAGGAGTACGACCTTCTGTTCTATCTCGTGCGCAATAAGAACATCGCGCTTACAAGAAACAAGCTCCTCGAGGAAGTCTGGGGCTACGATTTCTTCGGAGACGACCGCACCATTGACACCCACATCAAAATGCTCAGAAACAACCTCGGTCCGTATCGCAACTATATTGTAACGCTCAGGGGAATGGGCTACAAGTTCGAGGCTGACTGATGAAATTCCGCAGGAGCATTAAATTTAATGTCTGGGCGCGCTTCGAAGCTATAGTCATTGCAATGCTGGCGTTCACCTATGTGTTCCTGATAGTGCTGTTTCCGTCGTTCTACGAGTGGATGAAAACTTATGAGATTGCCGAGTCTATGGCGTACATCAAAACTAGCTGGAGCCTCGGAGATTCCGACAATTTCGGCACTGTAGTGACCAACATTGCACGCAAGAATAAAATGTACATCGAGGTCTCAACGCCATACCGAATCGGTTACGTTGATTATCTCGGCGGAAGCCAGTCGCTGTCTCAGCTGTCGAAAACGCAGTACCAGCAGGCGGCGCTTGATTCGGACACCGGCGTATACTACGACCAGATAAGGGACGAGCGCGAAAATAACACCGTGCTGATGATGTGCACCTACATCGGCACCAAAGACGACCCGCAGGCGTATATATTCATTTGCAGCTATCTTCAGCCTATCGGTACGACAGTGGCTATATTCCAGCGGCAGTTCCTATTCGTATCGCTGATTATGATGATGTTGACGCTGTTCGTGTCGCTGTTCTTTGCGAACAAGATAACCAACCCGATAATCAACATCAACAAACATGCGAAGGATCTTCCGCAGGGCAAGTTCGACGCAGTGATTGACGATCACGACTTCAACGAGATCCAACAGCTTGCTTCCACGCTTCAGGAGGCTTCAAAGGAGATCGCAAAATCAGACGACCTCCGTCGGGAACTCATGGCGAACATCTCCCATGACCTGCGCACGCCGCTGACGATGATAAAGGCGTATGCCGAGATGATACGCGACCTTTCCGGCGACAACCCGGAAAAACGCGCACGGCACCTTAAAGTCATAATCGACGAGACCGACCGCCTGTCCTCGCTGGTTAATGATATCCTCGACCTGTCGAAGCTTCAGGCAGGCGTTACCGAGATGAACATGACGGTGTTCGACCTGTCGGAACGGCTGTCCGGAGTTATCTCAAGATTTGACATTCTGAAAGAGAACGACGGCATAATAATCAAGCTGGAAGCGGAGGATAATATCGTTATCAACGCGGATATAACAAAGCTTGAGCAGGTGGTCTACAACCTGATAAACAACGCCGTGACCTACACCGGAGACGACAACACGGTCATCGTG
>ERZ1106915.654-NODE-654-length-43936-cov-10.985643_pt1 | contig 43936 bp, 29 predicted proteins | sample MGYA00403653_ERZ1106915 | MGnify/ENA primary metagenome ERZ1106915 (study PRJEB35170, sample SAMEA104062404) | human gut metagenome | biome: human gut; feature: human-associated habitat; material: faeces | place: Denmark | collected 2012-06-06 ... | reverse complement strand
GTTGCCGCGCCCCGCAGTGCCCGCTTCCCCCGAGAACAATTATCAGTGCAGGTAGCTTACCTGGCATGTTCCGGCGTGGTCAGACTAAGCCAAAAAGTCTACTCACTTGCAAAAAAGGGCGCCTCCACAACAGCGAAGGCGCCCTCGGGTGGCAGACCATTTGACTGAATAGGAAAGAAAGGAAAAAATAGGAAAGAAAGGAAAGGAGACTTATGACTGAAACCATCTTCTCCCCCTCATTTGGAAATCGCCCATCCTATCTCGTCGGGCGCGAAACTGTAATTTCGACATTCATATCCGGCCTTGAGCAGGAACCGGGCAATCGCGACCGAGCCATGCTCATGCTTGGACAGCGAGGCAGCGGCAAGACAGTTCTTCTGTGGGAACTTGCCGACCGCGCACGCAAGCTCGGCTTTGTTGTCGCCACGCCTACCGTAGCCTCCGAGGATATGCTCGAGCGCATTGTCGAGAAAATCCAAGAAGCAGGCAAACCTTACGTCAACAAACGCCGCCTTCCCAAACTCGCGAGCGGCAGCCTAAGTGTTTTCGGGCTCTCGGCAGGCCTCGAGTTCACACGAGACGTGCAGGAGACCAAGAGCTTTCAGTTCAAGCTCACGCAGCTCGCGCGCAAACTGACCGAGCAGGGGCACGGCATCCTCATCCTCATCGACGAGCTCCAAGCAAATTCACCCGAGATCAGACAGCTCGTCACCGCCTATCAAGAGCTGGTCGGCGAACGACTCAACGTCGCGCTCGTCATGGCGGGCCTTCCGGGAGCCGTCTGCGCAACACTCAATGACCGTGTGCTGACATTTCTCAACCGCGCTCGAAAGGTCACGCTCGAGCCACTTTCGGTCGGAGATGTCGATACCTATTACCAGCGGGCTTTCGATGAGCTCGGCCTTGATATTCCAAGCGATCTTCGCCTCCGTGCCGCTCGCGCAACCCAAGGCTCGCCCTATATGCTGCAACTCATCGGCTATAACATCGCCAATCGCTGCAGGACAGGCGAACGTGCGACGCAAGGGTTAATCGACGGAGCCATCGAGGCGTCGAAAGTCGATTTCGAAAACGATGTGTGCGAAACGACGCTCGCCGCGCTGTCAGACCAAGACGTCGCGTTTCTCTCCGCAATGACTGATGACGAAGACGCTGTGTCTCGCATTTCTGATGTTGCGAAGCGCATGTCAGTCACACCCGACTATGCGCAAAAGTATCGCCGGCGCCTCATCGACGCCGGCGTTATCGAGCAGGCGCGCCGCGGCTACGTGCGCTTCGCCGTCCCCTATATGGCCGATTACCTGCGCAGCCAGCTCTAGGCAACCACCGCAAAGGGGACAGGCACCTTTGTGGTGGGTTGGGCCCGCTCGTCTCGATCTGTAACAGTTAGGCCGTCAAAACCGGGCTTGGCGTTACAGATTGAGATTGTTCGGGCGGCCCCCGTGGTTCGTCTTGATCTGTAACAGATAGAGACGATTTAGCGCGCCAACTGTTACAGATTGAGACGGAAGACCCTAGTCCACGGTGATGTCGAGGTTCTTGCCGACGAGACCTACGTAGCCGCCCTCGGCAGCCTTGGGACTATCTGCGTGGCAGAGAACCCACTTGTCGGCCTTCCAGTAGCAGTAGCTATCACCGGCCGCGGGCATGTCGGCCGCAGCCTCGGGGCGCGGACCGTTGGTGCCGGCGGGCAGCGCAACCATCACCTGGAAGCCACCGTCGTCGACCATGCACGGCGTGTAGTGCAACGTGGTGGCGTAGACCTCGACGAGCGTGCCGGCGGGCGCGCGGAACGCCTTGACCTGCGCGGTGTCGAGCTTGCCGTCGACAATCTGCTCACGCTTGGCGAGCAGCAGAATAAAGTCGCGAGCACCCAGGTTGAACTCGCTCGCGCGGTGATACTCCAAGCAGTTGAGCTTCGTGTTGTGGCCGTTGCACCAGCCCAGCTGGAACGGACGGCCGCCATACATGAGCAGGCCGAGCGCATCGGCGCCCTCGACCTGCTCCAGCTCAGGCGCGGAGGCCACGTACTTGCTGCCCTCGGGGATGGGCGTTGCGGAGAGCGCCTCGACGAGCGGGGCGGTCAGGCTGGACGGGACGTCATCCCACACGCGGCCATAGGGTTTGAATTCGGGGTCGGTAACAGAGTAGATATGCATGTTCGCTCCTGTTCGTTTGTGTGATATTACGAACATTCTAGAACAATCACGCGCGGTTTTAAACGTCCGCCATGTCCGCTCAACAAAAAGGCACCCCCGCATAAGCGAAGGCGCCCAGTGAACTCATTTTGAGCGACGAAACCTTTACGCCTGCTGATAGTGCAGGTGTGCCTCATCGATATCGATCAGATCGCGGTCGAGATAGCGACGCGCGAGCCAATTTGCCATAGGGAGATTCTGGTCCAGGTAGTTACCGCACTCTTCGGGAGCGGCACCGGGGACATCGCCCTCGAAGCCAGCAACAAACTCGAACAACTCGCGCACGAGCGGCAAGATCTCCTCACTCGTCACCTCGCCAAACACAACCAGGTAAAAGCCCGTGCGGCAGCCCATAGGGCCAAAGTAGACAATACGGCTCGACCACTCGGCATGGTTGCGAAGGAACGTCGCGCCCAGATGCTCGATGGTGTGGCACTCGGCCGTGTTCATAACCGGTTCTTTGTTGGGCGTGGTCAAGCGCAGGTCAAAGGTGGTGACGGCGGCACCGGTCGCCGGATCGCGGTCGACGCGGCTCACATACACGCCGGGCTCAAGCAGCAGATGGTCAACGGAAAAACTCGCGATGCGCTCCATGGCAGATCCTCTCGGTAGTCAATTTGGGACAGGGCTCTTTTAGCTGGTCGCAACAATCCCACCCATGATAGCAGTCAAAAAAGCCCCGTCCCAAATGACTACTTTGGGACGGGGCGCCGCGCAGCCGATAATATCGACCATTCAGCATCTAGTTTTCTGACCCCTCACCTATTGATGCTGCGTCGTCCGCAATGCAGAGCGTGCGAGCAGCTCAACAGCCAAAAACCCGGCAGCGACTGTAATCGCCACCAGACCAATAGATGGCCTGCACTTACAGCACCTGCAAACAAGTTGCGACGGCACCGTAGATATTGGCGTCGTTACCCAGCTGCGCCGGGACCACGTGCGGACGAGGCATATCTTTCAGAAAACCAGTGTAGTGCGCCATGACGTCATCCATCTTACGGTCGAGCGCCTCGAACAGCGCGGGATGGCAGCTGATGCCACCACCAATCGCGAAGACTGCCGGGTCGATGACGCACTGCAGATTCACAAGCACACGATCAAACAGCTCAGCATAGGCATCCAATCCGCGCTGCACGGCGGCGACTTCGGACGCGCTCCCGTGCTCCAGTAGCTCGAAGATCCGTCGGCCATCGAGGGCCTCCAGTTCAGCTTCATCCGAAATGCCAAGTTCGACTGCCACGAGATTCTGCAGGCCGTGCCATCCGCTCGAAGTCGCGAACGTATCACGATGATCAAGCGGTTCGCTTACGTTGTTGGACAGGAAGCTGAACTCGCCCGCGAAGCCGCCCGCACCTGTCAGCACCCGGCCGTCAACCACGATGCCTCCGCCGATGCCCGTACCGATTACCGCCACGCAACCCACGTCCACGCCGCGCAACGCGCCGGCAGCGTACTCGCCAAGCGCACAGCTTTTGCCGTCGTTGACAACGGTCACGGGCAGCCCCAGCCGTTCGCGCAGCGCTCGGCCAAGCGGAAACCCGTCCATGTACGGCAGCGCACCACCGCGATGGATCGTCCCGTCTGGATCGACCTCGTAACCGAAGATGCCACCTGGGGCCGAGATGCCCACGCCTACAACCTGTCCGCGATACGGCCCTACGAGTGCCGCGAGCGCGTCGACCAGCTGATCGGCCGAGACGAACGCCGTCGGAATCGAACCACGGTCACCAAACTCGTAGTTCTCATTCACAATCGCCCATTTGACGCTCGTTCCGCCGATATCAATTCCAAACAGCTGCCTCATGGCCGCTCCCCTCTCGCTCAATGCGTCTACATGCTCGCAGGCTCTTCCATAAAGGCCATGAGCCTGCGGTTGAGCAGACGACCCCAAAACGTGCAGATACCGCCCGCCAGGAGCGCGGCGGCTACGGTGCCGATACCGATGCCCACCGCAGCACCCGTACGCACAAGCCCGTAGACCAGTGAGATGCCCACACAGCTCCCGTCAAAGAAATACTTCGCCTTACCAAATTCACAGTGAAACACCTGGGAGAGCGTCTGCACCATGCCGTCGGGCGCAACGGGAACGAGCCGCGCGGAGACGATCGGCGTCACGCCGAGCGCTGTGAACGATACGGCGATGACCAGCATGACCAGGCCATCGATGAGTCCCGTTGCGGTAAATGGAAACAGCCAGATATCCAGCACGTCGATGAAAACGCTAAACAGCAGACTGACGGGTATCTGCAAGAGAATCTTGACATCCGGGTAGCGCACCAGGAGAAGCTGGGCAACCACGAATACGCAATACACGATAAACGATGCCGTACCGAGGCTCAAACCCTCGATGATATACATCAGGTACGGCACCGTACTCATGGGCGCTACACCAAGCCCCGTGCGTGCATTCATTACAACGCCGCAGCTCAGGAATAGAATCCCACATACGTAGACCATCATTCGATGCGTTGGACTCTACCGCATCACATCACTCTCTCGTTCGCATCTTCACCTATCGGCACGAATAGCGCTCCGTAACATCGCCCCAAGGCGTCACTCGTACGCAATCGTCGCCTCGACGGCATGGCGCCAGCCGGCGATCTTTTTGGCTCGCTCGTCAGCGGGCATCGACGGCTCCACGATGCCACGGGCGCCGTAGACGTCGACGACATCGCGCGTATACATGCCCAGCGCGATACCGCAGGCCCAAGCCGCGCCCAGACCGCTCATCTCGTCGTTGCTCGCAATGCGGATGGGCGAGCCGACCAAATCGCTCTCAAACTGCATCAGGTACGCGTCGCGCGTGGGACCGCCGTCAACACGAAGCTCGGCAAGCGCCGCGCCCGAATCCTCGACCATCGCATCAATGACGTCAAAAATCTGATAGGCGATCGACTCGTCGGCAGCCTTTACGAACTCCGCGCGGCCCGTGGTGCGTGTCATACCAAAAACGCATCCCTCGGCATCACTTGCCCAGTGCGGCGCACCCAGGCCGGTAAACGCCGGCACAAAGTAAACATGGCTCGCCGGGTTGGCGGCGTAGCACAGGTCGGTAACTTCCTCGGGGTTATTGATGAGCTCCAGGTCGTCGCGCAGCCAGGTCTTGACGGCGCCGGCGTAGCTCACGTTGCCCTCGAGTACATACTCGGTCACGCCATCCATACGCCACGCAAGCGAGCTCGAAAGCCCGTGCGAGCTGGCGACGAACTCGTCGCCGACGTTCATCATGACCGAGCTGCCGGTGCCATACGTCGCCTTGGCCATGCCACGGCTGTGGCAACCCTGCGCAAACAGGGCCGCATGGCTGTCGCCCAGCACGCCGTGTACCGGCACGGGTGCGGGCAAAAAGCCATCCAGGTCCGTTGTGCCAAACAGACCGTCGGAATCGGTCACCTGCGGCAGGCAGGCCGGATCGATGCCAAAGGCCTCGCACACCGGCTCGCTCCAGCAGCCACGGCGCAGGTCGAAGAGCTGCGTGCGGCTGGCATTGGACCAGTCACAGCGAAACTCCGCGCCGCCCGTGAGCGTCCAGACCACCCAGGCATCGATGGTGCCCAGACACAGCTCACCCGACGCCGCGGCCTCGGCAGCCGCCGGAACGTTCGCGAGAATCCAAGCCATCTTGCCCGCCGGATAGTAGGGCGAGAGCACCAGGCCCGTTGTGTCACGCACCAGCTCTGCCACGCCTTCGCGCGCCGCAAGCTCGTCACACAGCTCGCGGGCGCGGGCACACTGCCACACCACGGCGTCGCACAGCGGCTCGCCCGTCGTGCGGTTCCAGGCAACGGTGGTCTCGCGCTGGTTGGAGATGCCGATGCCGGCGACATCGGCCGGGTCGACCCCGGTCTCCTCCACCACGGCGCGCGCCACGGCAAGCACGTTGGCAGCGATCTCGGCCGGATCATGGCTCACCCAGCCGGCCTCGTTGACGATCTGGCGATGCGAGCGGTCGGCACGATGGATCAGATGGCCGCCCTCGTCCACCAGCAGCGCCTTAGTGCCCTGCGTAGACTGATCGATTCCGATGATGTAGCGGCCCATGGCCACCCCTTTCAAAATGAATGTGACAAAGGGACTGTCCCTTTGTCACATTCCAATTACTCTGCGGGAAGGAACTCGGCGACCGTCTTGGCAATACCCTCGCCGGTGAGCCCGTAGTGCGCAAAGACCTCGGGGCTCGTGCCGGTGATGACCGGCGCATCGGGCAGGGAGAGGCACTTGACCGGACGCGGGCAATGCTCGCCCACGACCTGCGCGACCATGGAACCCAGGCCGCCGAAGGGGCTGTGCTCTTCGACCGTCACGACGGCGCGCGTGGCGTCGGCGGCCTCGATCACGGCCTCGGCGTCGAGCGGTTTGACGCAGTACATGTCGAGCACCGTTGCCGAGATACCCTGTTCGGCCAAAAGGTCGGCGGCGTCCACGGCGTGGCGGACCATCTCACCGGTGGCGACAATCGTCACATCGGTGCCGCGACGCACCCAGGTGGCGCGATCCATCTGGAACGGGCACTCGTCCTCGGTGTACACGTCCTCCACCGGGTTGCGGCCCACGCGGATGTAGGCCGGCTTGTTGTCGGCGACCAGGGCACGCACGAGCTCGGCGGTCTGGAATCGATCGCTCGGCAGATACACGCGCATGTTGGGAATCGCGCTCATGGCGGCGATATCCTGCGCGGAGTGATGGCTCATGCCTAAGGCGCCGTAGGACACGCCGCCCGAGATGCCGATGAGCTTGACGTTGGTGTTGGAGTACGAAACGTCAACCTTGCACTGCTCATACGAGCGCGTGGTCACAAAGGACGCCGGCGAGGCGGCCCAGGCCTTCTTGCCGCACGAGGCCATACCGGCGGCGATACTCACCAGGTCCTGCTCGGCGATGCCGACCTCAATGGACTGCTGGGGATACTGATCGAAGAACGGCGTGAGCGATGCGGAGCCGCGGGAGTCGGAGCACAGGACGACGATGTCTTTATCGGTTGCGGCGGCCTCGAGCAGCGTGTCGCAGATAGCCTTGCGGTTGGCGATCTTGTTAGCCATTGATAGCCTCCTTATGGGCAGCGAAATCGGCGATGATCTGGGCATATTCCTCATCGTTGGGCAGGTGATGATGCCAGGCGGCCTTGTCCTCCATAACCGGCGAGCCGTAGCCCTTCACCGTGTTGAGGATGATGACCGTGGGCTTACCCTTGGTCTCGGCGGCCAGCGTCAGCGCGGCGTCGATGGCCTGGACGTCGTTGCCCGGAATGGACAGCACGTTCCAACCGAAGGCGGCCCAGCGCTCCTCCTGCGAGTCCTGCTTCATGACGTCCTCGGTGCTGCCGCTGATCTGCAGGCGGTTGCGGTCCACGAGCGCGCACAGGTTATCGAGCTGGTAGTTGCCGCCGCTCATGGCGCCCTCCCAGACCGAGCCCTCGGCAAGCTCGCCGTCGCCCATGATGGTGTAGACGCGGTAGTCGCGGCCATCCATCTTGCCGGCAAGCGCCATCCCGACGGCCACGGGCAGGCCGTGACCCAGCGAGCCCGAGTTCATCTCGATGCCCTTGAGCTTGTTGTTGGGGTGGCCGATGTAGGGGCTGCCGAACTTAGAGAAGCGGGCCTTGACGTCGTCGAGGTCCAGATAGCCCTCGTGGCAGAGCACCGCGTAGTAGGCCTCCATGGCGTGGCCCTTGGAGAGCACGAAGCGATCGCGGTTGGGATCGTCGACGGTCTCGGGCGAAATGTTGAGGTGGTTGGCGTAGAGGGTCATGAGGGCGTCGATGACCGACATGTCGCCGCCGATGTGCCCGCCGGCGCCAGCCATGATGATATCGACGCAATCGCGGCGAAGGTCCCAACGCAGGGATTCAAGCTCTTCGATAGTTGCCATTTCTACTCTCCTCGCAGGTAAGCTTTGACGTCTTCTTCGATGGGGTCGTACAGGTCGGGGACAATGCCGATGTACTTGCACGCCTCGTAGAGCACCGGCACCACGTTGGCGTGAATGGCGACGCAGTGGTGGATGTAGGGACCCTCGACGATCTTGGCCTCGAGGCGCTTGAGGTTGTCGACCTCGACCCACAGGTAGGTGCCCATGCCGGCCGGGCCGTCGATGCCGCGGGCGTTGCCCAGCAGCAGCGAGTACTCGCCGTTGTCGCCGTCAAAGCGGGCAAGGGTGAGGTCGCCGTGCTTGGCCTCGGCCGTCAGCGCGCCGGGGTGATCGAAAGCCAGCGGGTAAGTGAGCTTGGGCTTGACGGCCGCGCAGCTGCAGGGCCAGGGGCCGCAGTGCTGCAGCAGCTCGCCGTTCTCGTTATCGGGATGACGCACGGTCCAGTCGGCGAACATGCCGCGGTGACGGCCCAGGTCGGCGGCCTCGACCATCAGCGCGGTGATAGCGCCATGGATGTCGGTCTCGCAGACGATGGGGATGCCCATCTCGTTGAGGATTGCGTTGGCGGCGCAGGGCATAATGCCCAACTCGTCCTGCAGGGCGTTCCAGCACTGGATGGCGCCGGCGTTGCAGCCGTACTTCTCGACCAGGCGCTTCATGGCAATGGCGAGTCCTGCGACCGCAGGAACCTTGTCCTCGGGGATGCAGATCTCAAAGCTGTCACCAATGTGGGCGAGCATGGCTGCCATGGCCTGCTCGTCAGCCTGGGCGTCGCGCACGGCCTGGACAAGCTCGGTCATGGGGATGGGCGAAAGCTGGATGTTGAACTTCTCGAGCAGCTCGCCCTCGTTGCACATGGTCGACCAGAAATCGAACGGACGGGTGGCCATCTGCAGGATGCGGGTGTGCTTGAAGGTCTTGACCACGTTGCACACGGCCAAAAAGTCCCAGACGCCGCGCTCGAACTCGGGATCGGTCAGGCGGCAGTTGGTCATATAGGTGAAGGGGACCTGGAAGCGACGCAGGACCTTGCCGGTGGCGAACAGGCCGCACTGGCTGTCACGCAGGCGGGTGCCGTCAGGCTCGGGGCGCTCATCGCGCGGGCCCCACAGCAGCACGGGCAAGCCGAGCTCGCGGGCAAGGCGAGCGCAAACGTACTCGGTGCCAAAGTTGGCGTGGCACAGCATAATGCCATCGACGCCCTCGGCGCGGAACTTCTTCACGATAGGCTCGATATGGCTGTCGTCGAACAGCAGGCCCTCGTCATTGATGTCGTCGATATCCACGATGTCGACGCCGATCTCGCGCAGGCGATCAGCCGTCAGGCCGCGATACTTGATTGCGTCCGGCGCGCTAAAGATACTGCGGCGCGTGGGCACAAAGCCGAGCTTGATCTTGTCCATGTACGTCCTCCCCTAATCACATGTTCAGTAAACAGACGCATGTTTCGTTTTGTTCTGTTTACTAGATGCTTTACTCTACTGTTTAGAAGTTTAACGCGAAATACCCGTAGACGGTAGAGAAATCAGCCTAAACGGTATGTAAACAAACTGAACATACAAGGGCATCAAAAAGAGGGCCCCGAAGGACCCTCTCTTAGTAGCGTTATGTATGGCTGCCTTAGCGAGCTTTGCCTCCCTACGGCCTAGCGTTGCCTTTGCCTAGATTTCGCGCACGCTTTGGCGCTCGACAAAATAGGTCGACACGGCCGTCTTGCAGGTATAGCTCTTGGGATTGCGGATGTTGCCCACCAGGCGGCGCACCGCGATCTCGCCCACCTCGTGCTTGGGAACGTGCACCGTGGTGAGCGGCGGGTTGGAAAAGGCGCCCAAAGACAGATCGTCAAAGCCGATGATTGAGACATCCTCGGGGACACGTATGCCGTGCTCGTTCAGCGCGCGCATGGCGCCTACGGCGAGCACGTCGTTTTCGGCAAAGAAAGCCGTCGGCAGGTCGTCGCGCGAGACGTTGTCGAGCCATGCGCCCATGTCGCGATAAGCACCTTCGAGCGTGGTGCCCAGTGTGACGCGCCATGTCGGGTTGGCCTCAAGGTCCGCATCCTCAAGCGCTTGGCGATAGCCGCGCTCGCGATCCTTAAAGTTGCGGATGCGAAGGTCGCCTGCCAGATAGCCGATCTGCTTGTGGCCTTTCTCGATAAGGTAATCCACGGCACGCAGCACCGAGTCGGTATTGGCAATGACCACAGCGTCGAAATACTGACGATCGCTCCAGCCATCGAGCACAATCAGGTGGGCGGCGGCGTTAGCGAACAGGGCGTAGTCCTCCTCGCCCAACTCCGTACCCATTAGCACAATGGCGGCGGACGGATCGGCGATCAGGCCCTCGACCTGCGGGCGAACGGCGTCCAGGTCGCTAAAGTCGAGCGAGACGAAGCTCGTGCTCATGCCGTGGCGACGCGCCTGGCGCTCCACGCCCTCGATGACTGCAGGATGGAAGGTGCTCTCGTCCAGGATGGCGCCCGTCTTGCGCGCAAGCACAAACTGGATGCTCTCGAGCTGCGTCGACTGCTGGTAGCCGAGCGATTGTGCGCACTCCAGGATGACCTTGGCGGTCTCCTCGCTCACACTGCGCTTGCGGTTGAGCGCGTTGGACACGGTCGCAGGCGAAAAACCGGTGATGCGGCTGATCTCGCGAACACTTGCTTTAGCCATTGTTCCCCCTAGTAACGGTCGCGGTCGAGCATCGTGGCCTGACCGCCCCGTGACTCGACAACTAAACGACCGCAAATTCAATCTAAACAGAATAGTAAATGTTTAATAGCTAGTTTAGCCTGTTGTCAAGCAAAGTGGTGCGACTATTCCCCCAACGGGCACATTTAGTCGGTAGCTAAAAAAGCCCCGTCCCAAATTGACTACATGGGACGGGGCGTGAAAAACATTTAGCCCAGGACGCGGGCCATACGTGCCTTGAACTCGGACAGAAAGCGCGGGGCGTCGACGGTCAGCGCCACGAGTGCGCTCTTGTCGGGATCGGCCACACGGCGCTCATCGCAGATGGTGCGGCCGCGATACTCGCCAAGCAGGTCGATGCGCAAGTTACAGCCGAGCGCGCCCACGAGCGTGGGGTCAATCGCCACGGCGACGGCAAGTGGATCGTGCAGCGCGCAACCACCCAGGTAGGGCGCGTTCATCTCGTACGAGCCAATGTAGTGTTCCACCATGCTCGCAAACGCGCAACCAGCCATGGTGCCCGAGCCCGTCCAGCCGGCAATGTCGCGACGCGTGAGCACCACGCGATGCGTCACATCCAGCCCCACCATAGTGAGCTTGCGGCCCGAACGCAGCACGGCATCGGCCGCCTCGGGATCACTTGCCATGTTGGCCTCGGCGCCCGCGCTCACGTTTCCGGGCACGGTGAGCGCACCGCCCATCACGACCACACGGCCGATAGACATCATCGCCGTCGCATCACGCTCCAGGGCAAGCGCCAGATTGGTGAGCGGGCCGGTCGCAACGTAGACCAGATCGGGACCATAGGTGCGCGCGGCATCAATCAGGTAATCGACCGCCGCGTTACCGTCGGCCGACGTCGCCCCCACCGGCTCGTACGGCGACGCGGGCACGCTCGCCCCGCCAATGCCGTTTTTGCCGTGGATGAGCGTGGTGGACGCCGGCGGTGTATAGGGCTCAGTCGCCTTAACGGGACGATCGGCGCCCAGGTACACCGGAACCTCGGGGCGACCCAGCAGATCGAGCACCGCCAGACAGTTGTGCGCCGATTGCTCGACGCGCACGTTGCCAAAGCACGTGGTGATGCCCACGAGCTCCACCTCGGGGCTCGCGATGGCATAGGCCAGCGCCATCGCATCGTCCACACCCATATCCAGATCAAGGATCAGCTTCTTGGTTGCCATTGTTCTACTCCGCTTCTCCGTCTTGTACTAAATCGTCTAAATCAAACACGCGCTCAACTTCGGCACGCGTGGGAATCGACTGCTGAGCGCCCAGGCGTGACACCGTCACTGCCGAGGCGCGAGCACCCGCGGCCATGCACTCAAAGAGCGGCAAGCCCTCTAGGCGAGCCGCCGCCAACGCGCCGATAAACGTATCGCCGGCGGCCGTGGTATCGACTACCGTGCTCGAAAGCGCCGGCATGCGCAGCAGCTCACCGCCATCGCCGATCGTAACCGAGCCGGCGCCGCCCAGCGTAATGACCGCGGCGCCAGCGCCTTTGCCGAGCAGAGCGTTGAGCGCTTCGACACAACTCGCGTCATCTGCGGGCAGAATGCCCGTCAGCGCCTGGCATTCGGTCTCGTTGGGGCAGACCAGGTCGACTGCGGGCCACGCACCCGCCGGCAGGGCGCAGGCCGGCGCGGGGTTAAAGACCGTATAGAACCCCAGCCCGTGGGCGCAAGAGAGTGCCGCGGCCGTCGCCATCAGATCGCATTCGCCCTGGGCGATAAAGACGCTGCCGGCCGCGGGGGCGAGCCCGCAGACATCGCGATCGAGCTCATCGGCCACCAGATAGCGCAGCGCACAGGCCACATCATCGCCCGTAAGCGCATGGTTGGCGCCCGGCGACAGCACGATACGATTATCGCTCTCACAGCGAATGATGGTCGCCGTGCCCGTCTCCACGTCGTCGCGCCGCGCCACGAACTCAACGCCCACGCCGGCATCCCGAAGTCCCGCTACCAGCGCATCGCCAAACGCATCGCGCCCGACCGCGCCGATCATGCACGTGCGCGCGCCCATGCGCGCAGCTGCCACGGCCTGGTTGGCACCCTTACCACCGGCATTGGTGATAAAACCGCTACCGCCAACGGTCTCGCCCGCGCGCGGCATGCGCTCGCACGCCACCGAAAGGTCCATGTTCATGCTGCCGAACACCGCAACGATGCTGTGATCCGCCATGGAAACCTCCTCGTCTTCAGGCTTTGCGCCCACCGTCGACCAACGATTGTGCACTCTCGCACCCCCTATAACTTTAGTCCACTTTGATGTGGACGCGCGCTTGAGCTTGCGCCAGCAGCAAGCATTCACAGGGGCAGGCAGCTACAATGAATACGTGCTGATTATTCTCGTCATTGGATGATGTTTTATGGAACAATTCTCGCAATCGGGCTCGCGCGGTCGACGCCGCACGGGCAACGAGCCGGCGCCGCACGAACGCGTGAAGGGCGAACGCCGTGCCAACGAGCCGCGACGCACCGCGAGCCCCCATCGCGCTTCTGCCAACAACGCGGGCCGCGCCAACACTCCCGCCGCGGAGCAGACGCCTGCTCGCCCCAAGTCCCGCTACATCCCTGCCCTTGACGGCCTGCGCACGCTTGCCGTCGTCGCGGTGGTGCTCTATCACCTCAACCTCACGTGGGCGCAGGGCGGTCTGCTCGGCGTCACGATCTTCTTTGTGCTTTCAGGCTATCTGATCACACGCCTGCTACTCAACGAAGTCGCTAAGACCGGCCGCATCGACCTCAAGAGCTTCTGGATCCGCCGCATCCGTCGCCTGGTCCCCGCCGTGGTAACGGTAGTGTTCGTGACCTGCGCGCTGTGCACCATCTTTAACCACGTGATGCTCACCAAGATGCGCCCCGACATTCTGCCGTCGCTGCTGTTCTTTAACAACTGGTGGCAGATTATGCAGGACGTCTCGTACTTCAATGCTCTGGGCGACCCCTCGCCGCTTACGCACTTTTGGTCGCTCGCCATCGAGGAACAGTTCTACCTGGTTTGGCCCCCGCTGCTGCTCGCTATGGTATCCATGCACATGAGCAAGCCCAACACGCGCCGCGTGGTTCTGGGCCTGGCTGCTGTCTCCACCATCGCCATGACGGTGCTCTATAACCCCGCCACCGACCCCAGCCGCGTGTACTACGGCACCGACACCCGTGTGTTCTCGCTGCTGCTGGGCGCCTGGATGGCCTTTATTCCCGATCACGACCTGGCGCCGGTGCGTCTCGCACATCGTTTGGGGCTCAATCGCCTAGCTGGCGCCGCCAAGCACGGCAAGAACGCCGAGGGCAAGCCTGGCAAGAAGGCCGAAGAATCAGCCGAGACCGCCCCGGCACAGCCGAGCGCCCTCGTGCGCTTTTGGTCCTCGCCCGCATCCATCGATGTGTTGGGCGTCGTGGGCCTGGTTGGTCTTGCCGCCATGGTCGCGCTCACCAACGGCTACACCGCGTTCCAGTATCGCGGCGGCACGCTGTTATGCTCCATCCTCACGCTCATGGTTATTGCGGCATGCGTGCAGCCTCAGGGCATGGTTGCCCGCGCGCTGTCAGCCGAGCCGCTCGTGTGGGTTGGCAAGCGCTCGTACAGCATCTACCTGTGGCACTATCCACTGCTGTTGCTCATGAACCCGGTCGCCAACATCAACGATACGCCGTGGTGGCAGTACATTTTGCAGGTGTTGTTGGTGGTCGCCGTAGCCGAGTGCTCCTATCGCTTTATCGAGACGCCGTTTAGAAAGGGCGCCTTCGGCCGCATCGTCGCCGAGTTCCGCGACGGCACCACCACGCCCGCCAACTGGGCTCGCGCGCACGTCCCTGTCTGCGCGGCCTGCGCTGTCGTGTTGGTCGTTGCACTGGGCGGCCTGATTTTTGTGCCCGAGACGTCTGCGCTGAGCGGCGAGGGCGCCGAAGTTCTGAACAAGGAAGCCAAAAACACCGCGCCCACCGACCAGCAGGCGGCCAACGACACCGACAAGGACAACGACGGCTTCCCCGATGGCTCCTACGACCTGTTGATGATCGGTGACTCCGTGTCGCTGCGCGCCGTTGATTCCTTTGACGGCGTGTTCCCGCACAGCCATATCGATGCCGAAAAGGGCCGCCAGTTTGATGCGGGCCGCGCGACATTTGAGGGCTATCTCCAACAGAACCTTGCCGGCAAGATCGTGGTCTTTGCACTGGGCACCAACGGCTTGGTAACCGACGACCAGATCGACGCCATCATGACCGATGCAGGAGATAAGCGTATTGTGGTGTTTGTGAACACGCGCAGCCCGCAGCCGTGGGTTGGCTCTACCAACCAGGCCATCGCCAACGCTGCTACGCGCTACAAGAACGTGCGCGTTATCGACTGGTACGGATACAGTGCCAATCGCAACGACCTGTTCGATGGCGATGGCACGCACCTGTCGACCACTGGCGTGACTGAGTACCTCAACTTGATCCACGATGCAGTCAAGAAGGACCTGCCCGTGCATCCCGAGGATCACGTCAACGATCCGCAGCCGGCGGCCGTCAAGTCTGCCACCGACGCGCTCGTCAATGCGCTCGCTCTCAAGCCGCACAAGCTGGGCACCGACAAGTAACCTGCAGCGCAAACTTCCCACATCCGGAGGGGGTGCCCGCCACGGCAGGCACCCCCTCCGACAGTTAGGGACACTCCTTTTGTACCGGCACCCGGAGGCACTCCTGGCACCAGCCAATGAAGACCTCTACGGATGAATTCCAAGCCGCTCCGCCGCTCCAGGCATCGTTTCCGCGCCTCGCGCCCGCCCCAAGCAATCAAAACAAGCCCTTTTCGCCGCAACCTCAAAGGTCTGTGGGCAAAAAAGGGCAAATATGAGTACTGTTACCATTTTAGTAGCAGGCAAAACCACCCAAAATGACGTCCGAGCAACCCCTACAACCCCCTAAAGCAGCCAACCTGACTTGTTTAAGGTATATTGGAGCCAATTTTAATGAACATACTATAGGTTATGTTCATTATCTTCTTGACCGTAAATGCCATCAGTCTAGCAACAGTACTCATATTTGGCATTTTTTGCCCATCGGTATATAGCTGACCCCCTGTAGCGGGCAAAAAAGAGGCCGCAGCCCATGGCCGCGGCCCGCTCGAAACCCAAAAGAGGCGCTACGCGCTGTAGCCCATCGCTTGCAGCACAAACATGACGACCGTCAGCACCGTAATCACGCCGATAGTCGCCCACGTGAGCACGTTCCACACGCGACCGTTGCGGTTGGCCCCCATAATGTGGCGATCCGCCGCGATAACCACCTGGAATACCAAGACTACGGGCAGCAGCACGCCATTGATGACCTGCGAGGTCATCATAATCTGGAACAGGTCGACGCCAGGCATGAGCACCAGCACGGCAGAAATGCCGATGATGGCCGTAATGATGCCGCGATAGACCGGGGCCTCGTCCCAACTGCGATCGGCGCCGCGCTCCCAACCAAATGCCTCGCAGATGGCACTCGACGTAACGCCCGGCAGCACGCAGGCAGCCAAAAAGCTCGCTGCGACCAGGCCCGAGGCAAACAACACCGTGGACCACTGGCCCGCGATGGGCTCCAGCGCGCGGGCGGCATCGGCGGCATCGCTAATCTGAATACCCGCCGGGAACAGCACCGTACCGGTCGTGATGATAATGAAGCCCGCAATGATATCGGCAGCGATCGAGCCGCTCACGGTATCAATACGCTGCAGCACGATGTCCTCCTCGCCCGCATTCTTATCGACCACGTTGTTCTGAGCCAAGAAGATCATCCACGGTGCGATGGTGGTACCGATTGTTGCGACCACGAGCGACACGTAGCTGGGGTCGTTTTGAATATTGGGGACGACCAAGTCGACCGCGACCTCACCCCAGTTGGGGCCGGCCATAAACGCGGCGACGATGTAGGTCACAAACACGCAGCTTACCAGCAGCAAAATCTTCTCTATGCGCTGGAAACTGCCCGACATGGTAAGCATCCACACCAGCAGCGCCACGAGCGGCACCGAAATGCTCGCCGGCACGCCAAACAGGGCAAGGCCGCTCGCGATACCCGCAAACTCCGAGATGGTCACCGCCGTGTTGGCGATCAACAGCGCCGCCATGGCCAGCACGCTCTTGCGCACGCCAAAGCGCTCGCGAATGAGCGACGCCAGGCCCTTACCCGTGACGCATCCGCAGCGCGCCGCGGTCTCCTGCGTCACGATGAGCAGCACGGTCATGACGGGAAGCATCCAGAGCATCTTGTAACCATAGCTGGCGCCCGCGCTGGAATACGTGGCGATGCCGCCGGCGTCATTACCCGAAAGCGCCGCCAACAGACCGGGGCCCATAGCGCCAAAGATGGCGGCGATGGTCAGCTTTTGCTTGGCACTCGCCTTTTGCTTCGTGTTTTGCACGCGACCACCTATCCCATGACCGACATGGTGAGCAGCACCGCGGCGATGAAGTACGCCACACACGAGATCATGACGGCGATAACGTTCATGGCGGTACCCGACGTGTTAAGGTCGTGCTCGTCGCGCCAGAACAGCACCATCAGGTAAATCACGGCGCTCATGTTGCCCACCAGGCAGATGATGGCGGCAATGTTAAAGCAGCCGGTAAAGAGCTGCTCCTCAAACATAGAGGCATCGGGGAACGCAGCGGTGCGCACCAGCTGCGCGCACAGGTAAGTAACAAGCGAAAGGATCAGACCCATGCCCGTGCTCTGGAAGAAGAATCCCAGGTACGGTTTGGGCTCGTCGTCGTGACCGTCGTACTCGAGGAAGTAGTTCTTGACGAACGACACCATGCGCGAGGCAGCCAGCAGCACGAGCGGCATGGCGCACATGGGGAACACCACCAGATGCGCGGAGCCCAGCGCCGTCCCCAGCACCGTCGCCATAATGCACGAGGCGATGCCCCACACGACGACCCAGTACTGACGATGCACGAACCAGCTGAGCACGTTCGTCGAGTCGTCCGACGCGCTATCGCCCGAGCCGACACCGGCGATCTGCAGGTCCTCCTGATGCTCCTCGGCGATTACGTCCATGGCGTCGTCGAAGGTCACGATACCCAGGATATGACGGTTCTCGTCGCAGACAGGGATGGCAACCAGGTCGTACTTGGTCATCTCGTCCGTCACGTCTTCCTGGTCCTCGTCGGGCGACACGTAGACCAGATCGCGATAGGCGAGCTGGCCCAGCGTGGCGTCGCGGTCGGCCACGATCAGCGTGCGCAGCGAAAGCACGCCCGTCAGCATGCCGCTCGGATCCTCGGTATAGACGTAATAGACGCTCTCAAAGTCCTCGTCGAGTTTGCGAATCGCCTCGATGGCATCGCCGACCGTCGCCGTGGCGGGCAGCGAGACAAACTCCGAGGTCATGATGCGGCCGGCGGTGTTGTCCTCGTAGCCCAGCAGATTACGAATCGCCTTCTCCTCCTTGACGCCCATCAGGCGCAGGAGCTTCTCGGCCTTCTCATAATCGAGCTCGTCGATCAGGTCGGCAGCGTCGTCCGGGTCCATCATGGCCAGCATCGACGATGCGTCGGTATCGGACAGGCCCTCGAGCATCTCGGTCATGAGTTCGTCGTCATCGAACTCCGAGATGGCCTCGGCGGCCTGTGCCGTATCGAGCTGGGCGAACACCTGCGCGCGCAGGCGCGGATCGAGCTGCTCGATGATGTCAGCGATGTCGGCAGGATGCAGCTCGCCAAGCGTCTTGTGCGACACCGAGAGCTGGATGTTTTTAGTCGAGCGATCGAGCAGGTCCATATAAGACCAGGCGATAATGTCCTCGCTGAGCGGCTTGCCCAGGTGCTTCATAAAGCCCTCGACGACGTGCTCGAGCGCGGGGCTGATTGCACGCAGCAGACCGCGGGCACCGACCTCGGCACCCAGCAGGCGCAGCTGATTTTCGCCCGACATGGAGAACTTGATGTCGTTGACGCGCACGACCTTCATGCCCTGTGTGTCGACAATCTGCTTGTTGAGAACATCGCGCGCCAGCAACAGCTCGGTCGGCTGCAGATACGAAAAGCGAATATTGGTCGCAGATGTATTGAGGTACACGCCCGTCTCGTCGATACGGTCGACCCATTTGCGCCAGCTGATCATAAACGGCGTCTTGCCGGGACCGCGAAATGCGAGCGACGTCACGTGCGGAAAAACTTCGCCGGTGGCAATGCCAAAATCGTTCACTACGCCGAGCTTTTCGCCATCAACGTCCAAGACCGGCAACTTGAGCATCTCACTCAGATAATTCAATGGTGCTCCCCATCATTATTCCTTCGGGCCGCGACCGTGATGGCACGCGCTCCGTGGACTTCTGGATATGTATACGCATGCGCGGGCGGCACGCCGCTCGGCACTCACACCCCGTGCACGCGCAAAAAGCACCTGCATGGGGTCATCGACTGTATGGTCGAGGTTTGGATTTCACCTGTAACCTTTCTCTTGACCCTCATTAACCGCAGTAACTATAGCATCAGCATCGCGCTGCAGCACCGAATTTATGCGCTGCACATTGCAGGCATACCAAACGCTGACGTATCCGTGACATAGTCATTGGGGACGTTCTTACATGACTAGTCCGTGGTGTCGTCGTCCTCGGGGAGTTGGGGGAACACGGCGTTTTTGGGCATGGAAACCTTGGTGAGCGAGGTGAGCTTTTTGCTCAATGCCGTGTCCGTCTTGACCAGGTCGCTGAGCGTCACGATCTTGTAGCCGTCTGCGACAAGGCCATCGATAATCTGCGGCAGCGCCTCGAGCGTCTGCTCGGCGCACTCATCGCTATCGGTGAGCAGCACAATATTGCCCGGCGTCACCGAGTCGAGCACGGTCGACACTTGCTCGTCAGCGCCGTTGAGCAGCCAGTCGCCCGAATCGATATTCCACGAAACCACGGCGGACACCAGGTCCATCGAGTCGATCCAGTTTTGCTCGTCAAACGCGGCGTAGGGGGCACGCAGCAACATCGTCTCGACGCCGGTCGCCGACTTAATCGCCTCGGTGCCGTTCGCGATCTGCTTGCGCACCGTCTCGCGATCCTCGCCCTTGAGCGAATCATCGCTGTAGCTGTTGGAGCCGATCTCGCACCCGGCATCGACAACCGCTTTGGCAGTAGCGGGCGAGGCTTCCGCGGCATCGCCCGAAAGGAAGAACGTCGCCGTGACGCCCTTTTCCTTGAGCGCCTGCAAGATCTGCTTGGTCGCGCCGCTCGGGCCCTCGTCAAATGTCAGAGCCACGACCTTCTCGTTGCCCTTGGGCGCTACGCTTGCGCACTCGACCACGCAGTCGGTGGCGGGCACGACCTCGCCGCGGTCCTGCGTCTTGCCCGACTGCTCGCCGACCCATACCTCGGAGCGGCCCTGAACACCCCAGGTTTTGACATACTCAATGGCACCCGTGCCCTCGACCTTAAGCTTTGGCTCGATAGTCGTGGCCTGGACCTCGTGCTTTTCGTATGCGTTGCGGCCGTCCTTGACCGTCACCTTCTCGCCGCCCTCAAGTTCGCGACTATCCCATTTGCCTTGCTTCACGCGCTTGCCGTCGACCTTCACCGACAGCTTTTCGCCGCCATGGCGCCTGAGCACGCTGTCGTCGACGGCCAGCAGATCGCCGGCGTCATACGTTTCGGCCAGGCTTTGATCGTCGATAAGATTCTGCAACGTAGAACCCACGCGCACCGCGGTCTTTTGCCCGTTGAGTTCCACGTCCACGCTGCGGTTGACGTAGCCCACGACGGCAGCGATAAACAGCACGAGCGCGCAACCCACGGCGATAAGCGCATAGGGCAGACGGGACGGTCGGCGCGGCGAGCGCCCGTTGCCGATGCGCGCGCTGCGATCGCTAAACCCACGGCTATGGTTGAGGTACATCGCGCCGGGCTTACGGCGACGTCGACGCTGACCGCTGGGCAGTTGCCCCAGGTCGCGGCGCGCCGTCGGACGCGCACCCGAGCGCCCGTTTAAGTTAGATTCGTTTTGGCGCATGTGCCCTCCCCCATAAACACAGCGAGCCGGAGCAACATGTCTCCGGCTCGCCTCCCATCATTTGGTACGTCGCTATTTGCTAGCTTTTGACGAGCCCCCGCTCGCCTTTTGATATTCGTCCTTAAAGGCCTTGAACATACCGCGCGTCTTGCCGAGCTGCTTGCCCAGTACGCGACTGCCCTTGTCCACGGCGACCGATCCCTTGTCATCGAGCACCTTGGCGCCCTTCTTGACCTTATCGCCCACCACGACACTGGCCTCGGCAGCCTTGGCGGCCGCGCCGCCCGAATACCCGAGCGCCTTGACCTCGTCCGAGACAATCATCGCGCCGTTCTCGTAGCCGCGCAGCATCGTCGGCGGCACCTGCGTGTCGCCCACCAGCACGCTCGAAGCGGCACCGGCGGTCACGTAGAACATCTGCACAATACCCGAGCGCGGCTTGAACTCAACGTCCGAGCAGTAGCCCACGACATCGCCCGATTCCGTGCGCACGTCCATGCCAACCCAAATGATGCAATCGTCCAAGTTGATATCGAGGCGCTTGGCCGCGGCGGCATCGTAGGTGCCCTTGACGTCGTCAACCGCGACAGCACCCTCATAGACGCCGATGGCATCGAGCGCCACAAAGCGGTCGGGACGCTCGATCATACCCGCGATATCGGACTGGCGGACCATAAAGCCCACCACGCGCGTGCCGCCCGGGGTAAAGACGGGAAAGTGAATCTTGCCGAGCTTTTTAGGGCTGCGCGGCGTGCCGTCCTTTTTGGTGCGCTTGTCTTCGGCAGGTTTGCGATAAACCTTGACGCCGACAAAATCCCCTGCGCGCATTATGCCTCGGTCGAGGGCTCCGTGGCCTCGGTGTCGGCCTCAGCAACGTTCTCGACCACGACGTCGGCAGCGGGCGTCACGTTGCCGCCCGAGATGGCATCGTTGAGCTGCTCGCGAAGCTGGTCCATGCGCTCGCGGGCCAAGTCGACCTTGGCGCGCAGGTCATCGGTCTTGGCATCGACCATCGGACCAAAGTCATTGACCGCGGCACGAGCCTCCTCGGCACTGTGCTCGTAGGTGTCACGCATGTTGTCCCAGGCATCGTTGGCGATATCGGCGGCCATGGCGCGGGTCTCGGCACCCGAGCGCGGGGCCAGAGCAACGCCGATGATGGCGCCGGCGGCAGCACCAAAGAGCGCACCGGAGACAAAGCTGAAAGTCTTTCCCATGATCATTCCTCTCCTGCGGGCACCTCGATGCCCACCGTTTGAATGCTGTCCATTATACCCGCAGCGCAACACTTGCCGTCGAGCTCATCTGCGTACGGTAAAAGCGCAGGTACATGATGGTGATAAGCGAGTGAGCCTACTCCTGCGGCACGGCCGGCATGGCGACCGTGGCGGCCGGATCCTCGCCGGCGCCATCAACGAGCGGCAAGTTGCCCTCGCGCGCCAAGCCGGACGGAGCCGTTGCCGCACCGCCAAAGACGGCCGCGGGGGCCTCGTGGTTCTCGGCGACCGCGCCCTCGGTATCGATTGGCATCTGCGGCTCGTCGTCAAAGCTCGGAACGCCTTGGGGCTCCGCAGACTCGGGCTCAGCAGGCGCCTCGGCAACGGGCTCAGCGTCGGCCTCGGTAGGAGCGTCATCCTCGGGCGCATCCTCGGCCACGTCCTCGCCGATCGCAGCGGCAACGGCCTCGTGCGGGTCCTTGCCCTCGGCTTCGGCACGCATGCCCAGCACCAGGTTGCGCAGCCCAGCGACCGTGCCTTCCACGTCGGGGGCCGGCTGGTCGGCGTGCAGGTACGCCCAGTCCATCATAAAGGTCGCCGACGACAGCGCGCCAATGGCCAACGCGTCATCGGGACACGAAAGCTCAACCTCAAAGACACGCTCGTCATGCTCGCTCACGCGCGTGCGACCGCACGAGATGCTGCCGGCAAGACCGGTCTCGTTCATGAGCTCGACCGTCACGTGCTCCAGCAGGTGGCAAAGCTCGGTCTGGCCCATGCAGTCCTGGAACTCGCGACCCGAATCGCCCAGGCACAGATGCTTGGCAATCGCGGGCACCAGGTAGTACACGCGCGCCGTGGCCTCGATATCCTCCGAGGTCATGAGCGGCATACCGGGGTTCACCAGCACGTGCGCGCAAATCTTGTCCTCGCTGACGGTGACCTTAAGGATGTTGAACAGGCCTGCCATAACTCTCCCCTACTCGTCCTTGCCCTACTCGTCGCCATCGTGCGGATCCACAGAGCCCGCACCCGACGCCGCCGGCTTCTCTGCCGAAGACTCGGAATCCTTCTTATCGGTTTCGGCCGGAGCGATCACGCGAATGAGCGAGATGCGCTGGCCACGCATCGACTGTACCTTGAACTTGTACCCTGCGACCTCAAACACCTCTCCGATGTCGGGCACCGAGTCGCAAAGCTCCAAAATCCAGCCGGCGATGGTCTCATAATCATCGCTTTCCTCGAGCGGCCAACCAAGCTCAATCGCGTCATCGCACGAAAAACGCCCATCAACGAGCCACTCGCGGCGCGAAAGGCGCGTGAGGTACTTGTTGTCGGGATCGAACTCGTCCTCGATTTCGCCGACGATCTCCTCGACGATATCTTCGATGGTGATGATGCCGGCCGTGCCGCCGTACTCGTCCACGACGACCACGATCTGGTCGTGCGAGGTCTGCATCTCGGACAGCAGCGGCAGGATGTCCTTGGTATCGGGCACAAAGGTGGCGTCGCGCAAAAAGCCGGCGATGGGCTGGTCGCCCTTGCCGTCGAGCGCGGGCTGGATCAGGTCCTTGATGTGCGCAATGCCCGCGACGTTGTCGGGGTCCTCGTGATAGACGGGGATGCGGCTGAAGCCGGTCTGGCGCATGGTGGACAGCACGTCGGCGACCGTCTCGTCGTCCTCGCACATGGTGGTGTCCACGCGCGGGACCATGACCTCGCGGGCAACAGTGTCGCCCAGGTCGAAGATCTCGTGGATCATGCGCTTTTCCTCGTCGAGCAGGTCGTCCTGCTCCGAGACCATGTACTTGATCTCTTCCTCCGAGACGTTTTGGCGGTCGTCGGCGCTCTTGATGCGCAGGATGCGGGCCAGGCCATCGGAGCAGGCACCGGTCAGCCACACGAGCGGGCGGGCGATCTTTTGGAACACGGAAAGCGGCCCCACGACCTGCTTGGATACGCCCTCGGCGTTAGCGAGGCCGATGCGTTTGGGCACGAGCTCGCCGATCACGATGGACACGAAGGCGACGACGACGGTGATGATGACCGGCGCCAGGCCGCGCGCGATGGCGGAAAGCGGCGCGATGCCAAAGCTCATGAGCCATGTGGCAAGCGGGTCGGACAGGCTCGTCGAGGCAACGGCGGATGAGGCGAAGCCCACGAGCGTGATGGCGACCTGGATGGTGGCCAACAGCTGATCGGAGTCGGCAGCGAGCTGGACGGCGCGCTCGGCGCGCTTATCGCCCTCCTCGGCATCGTGCTCCAGCACGGCGCGCTTAGCCGTGGTGAGAGCCATCTCGGACATGGAGAAGTAGCCGTTGATAAGCGTCAGGACAAGCGTGGTAATAAGGGAGATGGTTATGTCCATCGGGAGTTTCTCGAACCTCCAAGATTCGGGACGTTAAGGTAAAACGTTGATGGCGGATACGGCAATTGCGCCGGTCGCCCGCGCGAGCGGGGCCGTGGGCGCGGTCGCTAGATTACGAAGAGGATCACCGCCATGAACTGGAAGATGCTGCCGGCGAGCACCCACAAGTGGAAAACACTGTGCAGATAGCGCACGTTTTTGGCGATATAGAACGGCACGCCCGCGGTATAGCACACGCCGCCGACGGCGAGCAGGGCAAGCGCGACGGGGTTGAGCAGCGCCACAAGTTCGGGCAGCTTAAAGACGACGAGCCAGCCCATCAGCAGGTAGACCAGGCCGCTTACCCAGTGCGGTTGACGCTCGCGCATAAAGCACTCGAGGGCGATGCCGATAATCGCGATGGCCCATACGGCAAAGAACAGCGCAGGGCCGCCGTCGTTTGCGAGCGTGATGAGGCAAAACGGCGTATAGCTGCCGGCTATGAGCAGGTAGATGCAGCTGTGGTCGATGATGCGAAGCACGCGCTTGGCGCGCGCGGGCTGAATCGCGTGGTAGAGCGTGGAGGCCAGATATTCGAGAATGATGCTGACGCCGTAGACGATCGCCGCGGCCATGTGGGCCGGGCCTCCGCCGCGCAGGGCGGCGAATACGATCAGGAGCACCAGGCCCGCGATACCCAGCAGGCAGCCGACACCATGGGTGACGGAGTTCATGATCTCCTCGCCCACCGTGTAGTGTGGAACGGCCGCGGTCTTGGGTCGCGGCTTAGAACTGTCGCTCGAATCGGACATGCCGGTTACATCCTCCAACGTAAAGAGTTCTCAACACTATATCAAAGCGTCTGGGTACGTGCGAAATTTGTACCATACGTGACCCTTTGTTTACCCATTCTTTGCCTGTTGACGCATCAACGGCGAACGTCCATAATGCGCTTGCATTAAATGTTGATGTATTAACATCTTATAGGAGAATACCGCATGGCTCAAAACGCACGTTCCCATCGAAAGCTCAAGATAGCCGGCATCGTTGCGCTGGTGGTTGTCGTTGCGCTGCTCGGATTTGCCGGCAACTTTTTGTTTGACTTTGCCCTGAACCCCCAAGCGCCGTACACCATGAAGATGATGCAGGATAGCAAGAACGACAAAGAAGGTGAGCAGCCGGATGCCGAGGACACCGAGGCGCGGGCGTGGTTTAAAGAGAATCGCGAGAGCAGCAGCCTCACCGCAGATGACGGAACCGAGCTTGCCGCTTGGTATTTTGCTGCGTCGGAGAGCACGCACGACTACGCTGTCTGCCTCCATGGATATACCAACGAGCCCATCGGCATGGCCCGATACGTCAAGCGATTCCACGACCGCGGCATGAACGTACTCGCACCCGCCGCCCGCGCCCACGAGCGCTCCGGCGGCGACTATATCGGCATGGGCTGGCCCGAGCGCCTCGACATCGTCGCATGGATCGAGCGAATCGTTCAGGCTGACCCCGAGGCGCGCATCCTGGTCTTTGGCGAGTCGATGGGCGCGGCGACCGCCATGAACGTCGCGGGGGAATCTCTGCCCGCAAACGTGAAATGCATTATCGAGGACTGCGGTTATACGAGTGCTTGGGACGAGTTTTCTCTGCAGCTCAAGGACGTGTTCGGCCTGCCCAGTTTTCCCTTGCTCGATGTAGCAAACTTGGTGTGCAACGTGCGCGCGGGCTATGACTTTCATAAGGCGAGCAGTGTGGAGCAACTCAAACACGCGACGGTTCCCATGCTGTTTATCCACGGCGACCAGGACACCTTTGTGCCGTACGACATGCTCGACCAAAACTACGACGCGTGCGCCAGCAAGGTCAAGCAAAAGCTCACCATCCATGGCGCCGCCCACGCCAAGAGCGCGCAGGTCGACCCCGAACTCTACTGAAACACGGTCGACAACTTCCTCGACAAGAATTTTTAGGCAAAAGCAACGTCTGAGGTTTTGTTGCCAAAAATCGGTTTGTAGTCGGCGGTATTCGATTTTTCACCGCACTTCTGAAAAGCCGCCCGCAAGCATTGGGCTCGTGGGCGGCTTTTGCTCAAATTACGCTACAAAGGCGCTTATTTTGTCCAATAGCTAGGCGCTACTTGACCTCGATGAGCTCATACTCGCTCGTGCCCAGGCCGATCTTTTCGGCATGCGCGATGCACGCGCGCCAGTCGGTGTCGGGATGCGTGATGCAGAAGGGGTCGTGCGCCTGCTCGCCCTCCAGATGCTCGTGGTTATGCTCCATCTTGGCGGCGCTGTCGGTGAGCTCGGTGTTGGGCAGCGGCTCGGATGCCATGACGGCATCGGCGCAGGCCTGGTCGATGGCGACCGGGTCGAAGCTCGCGAACATGCCGATATCGTTGACGATAGGCGTATCGTTTTCGGGATGACAGTCGCAGTTGGGACTGATGTCCATGGCAAGCGAGATGTGGAAGCTCGGGCGGCCGTCGACAACGGCCTTCGTATACTCGGCGATCTTGCAGTTGAGCACGTCGGCCGCGGCTTCATAGCCGGGCTTGATGGCGTCCTGGTTGCACACGCCGATGCAGCGGCCGCAGCCCACGCAGCGATCGTGGTCGATGGCAGCGACGTGGACCGTGCGGGTGTTGCCGTTGACAAGCTCGCGCTCGCGGGTGTCGTCGAACGAGATAGCGTTGTGCGCGCAGATCTTTTCGCAGGCACGGCAGCCAATGCAGTGCTCGGTCGCGACGTTCGGCTTGCCGGCGGCATGCTGCTCCATCTTGCCGGCACGGCTGCCGCCTCCCATGCCCAGGTTCTTCATGGCACCGCCAAAGCCGGCCTGCTCATGTCCCTTAAAGTGGGTGAGGCTGATCACGATATCGGCATCCATGAGCGCCTGACCGATCTTGGCCTCGCGCACGTACTCGCCACCCTCGACCGGGACGAGTGCCTCGTCGGTGCCCTTGAGGCCGTCGGCGATGATGATCTGGCAACCCGTGGCATATGGGGTAAAACCGTTCTGGTAGGCGGTGTCGATGTGCTCGAGCGCGTTTTTGCGGCTACCCACATAGAGCGTGTTGCAGTCGGTGAGGAAGGGCTTGCCGCCCAGCTCCTTGACGACATCCGCGACGGCGCGGGCGTAGTTGGGGCGCAAAAAGCTCAGATTGCCCAGCTCGCCAAAGTGAATCTTGATGGCGACGAACTTGTTCTCAAAGTCGATCTGCTCGATACCGGCGTGACGGATGAGGCGCTTGAGTTTGTCGAGCTGGCTCTCGCGAGCATGCGTGCGCAGGTTGGTGAAGTACACCTTAGCGGGTGCTGCGGGTGCAGTTGCGGTCATAGATCTATCCCCTCGGTCTATATGGCGTTACAGACATAAGAGGATGGTACCAGTTAAAGCAGAGTTAAAGTCAAGCGCGACACCTTGTCATTGGGGACGTTCTTAACGACTACTCTTGGACTTTGAGGGCCTCGGCCAGGCCGACGCGCTTGATGGAGCGCGTGTGCAGCAGCGCCACGACCAGGTAGGTCGCAAAGCCAACGCCGACGCAAGCAACCATGGACCAAGCGGGCACGTAGATCTCGATATTGCCGTTGTAGGCGAGCAGCATCGAGCGGAAGATGGCCGTGAGCGAGCCGATAATGACCGGCAGGCTCAGCACAAGCGACGCCGCCACGCACAGCGTGATCGAGCGGATGTACAGATGCGAGATCTCGCTATCGCGATAGCCAAAGACTTTCATGTAGCTAATCGAGCGGGCGCTGTGGTCGATCACGGCCTTGGTCAGCAGGTACATAAACAGCAGGAAGATGAACACCGCAAGCCCAACCATCATTCCGATCATTTTGCTCATCATGCCGATGAACTGGTCGCCCACGGCGCGCATGTCGTCGGGCGTGGTGTCGCCGGCAAAGTAACGAGCATCGAGGTCGAGCTTCTCGTCGCTCACATAGCCGTTAAAGTAGGCGGCGTCGTTGTCGAACAGCTCGTTAAAGTCGTCGATACTCATATAGATATTCATGTCCGACTTGGAGCCCCAGGCACAGTCCTTGCCCGCGTACTCAAGGGAATAATGCTCGCCCTCGTACTTGTCGCTGAGTGTGACCTTCTGGCCCTCGCTCCAGCCAAACTTATCGAGCAGACCGCCGCCAATGACGACGCGCCCATCGCCGACGTTGAGGTCTTTCCAATAGCGCGAGTTGGGCGTGATGCCGTAGACGGAAATCGTCTCCTGCCCATTACCATCGCCGCGGTCGTATTGCAGCTGGTAGACGGCGTATTTCTCGGCCTGCGCAATCTTCGACGCGCCGTTGTCGGTCGTGTTGACCGGGTGGATTTCGTCGTTGTCAGTGTCGATCTTAGAGGCCTTGTCGATCAGGTCGATAGCCTCGTCGCGGTTGCAGCCGAGGACATCGGCAAAATCGTCAAGGCGTGCGTAGAGCGCATCCTTCTTGTCCTGGACCTTGGCGAGCGCGTTCTGCGCTGCGGTCAGGCTCTCGGCAGACGGAGATGCGGTCGCGGCATCGGCTGCCGTCTGCGCCGCATCGGCCGCGTCGTCAAGCTCGTCATCGGCATCCTGGGCGGCGGAAAGCAGCGCGCCGTCAACCGACTGCAAGCGCTCGAGTGCCGACCACTGCTCGCGTTCCTCGGCAGTGCCCTCGAGCTCCAGCGGAGCCTTGAGCGTGTACTGGTGCTCGGCGACCAGGCTTGTCTCGAGGTTGTCGGCGTAGTGCGTCATCGTGGGTAGAATCGCCAGGCCAAAAAGCAGCAGCAGCGATGCAAATGCAATGCCCACGAAGAGCGTGGCGAAGTTGCCCAGATTGCGCAGGAAGATACGCAAGCGGAAGCGGGAAACAAAACCCATGCGCTCCGGCAGCTGCAGGCCGCGCTTGGTGCCCGATTTGCCGCTCGCCTCGTGACGAAGGAATTGCAACGGCGTCTTGCCCATCTTGCGAAGCAGGCCCACCAGCGTGATGAGGATGAGCGCGGCGGCGGGAACCACGGCGCACTTCACAAAGATCTCCCAGCTCCAGTACACCTGGAAGGGCGGCAGGCTGTACGAACCGTAATAGAGGCTGCGCATGGGCTCGGTAAAGAACACAACGCCGAGTGCAGTGCCCAAAAGCGCCGCGAGCACACCCACGATGGCGGGAAGCACCAGGTAGTGGAGTACAATCTCGCGACGACGATAGCCGCTGGCGAGCAGCGTGCCGATGATGGCGCTCTCCTCCTCGATGGTCGCGTCGGTAAGGACCACAAAGACGAACGCCATGATCACGATGATGATGTCGAGCAGCGTCATCCACATCATGGAGTCGCCGTCCACGTCGTCGCGCGCATAGCCAATGCCCTGATTGGAATCGGCGTCGATCAGATCGTCCACGCGCGCATCGGCGTCGGTCAGTGCCTCGACCATATCTTGCTCGGCGTCGATGCGGTCTGCAGTGGAGAGATCGCGATTGGCAAAGGTGAAGGAGTAGGTGTAGGCGGGTGCGCCACCGGCATCCTCGAGCGCGGCAAAGCCGGCGTCGGTGACCTCGGCCACGCCATAGGTGATGGTGTTCACCGTAAAGTCCGAATTGTTGAGGAACAGCGCCTGGCTGTCGGGCTGGGTCATGATGCCGCAGATGGTGTAGGTGCGCCCCTCGAGCTCGACCTTATCGCCCACGGCGAGGTCGTTGTTGGTGGCAAAAACGCGGTCGATTGCTACCTCGTCGTCCGCCTTGGGCTCCTTGCCCTCACAGTAGGACGCGATATCGACCTTGGTGCGGTGCGCATAGGTGCGCAGCGTGCGCTTGGTGCCGTCGTCGCCGGCGGTCTTTTTGATGATGGCGTCGATGGAGAAATTCTTGTAGAGCGTGACGCCGCCGGCATCGTCAGCTGCGCCCTCGGCTGCTTTGAGTTGATTGTCGGTAGCCTCGAAGGAGGTGGTCACGCGGCCGTCCTCGATCGTGTACGCATCGCGCATGTCGTCGATAAGGCAGCCGATGGAATGCGCTGCGAGCAAAAAGCCCGAGGTAAGGGCGATGCTTCCGCACATAAGCAAAAAGATGCCCAGGTATTTGCCGATATTGCGGCGCAGCTCGCGCGGAAGACGTTTTGCGAGAGGTGTCATGGCGCCGCCTACCAATCGAGCTCGGCGGCCGCGACGGGCGACTCGTTGAGCTCATCCTCGACGATGTGCCCGTCGCGCAGGCGCAGCACGCGATTGGCCATGTGCGCGATGGCGGCGTTGTGCGTGACGATGATGATGGTGCAGCCGTAGGTGCGGTTGACATCCTCCATGAGCTGCAAGATTTCCTTGGACGTCTTGTAGTCGAGCGCGCCCGTGGGCTCGTCGCACAGCAGCAGGCCCGGGTTTTTGACGAGCGCGCGGCCGATGGCGCAGCGCTGCTGTTGGCCACCCGAGACCTGGCGCGGGAACTTGTTGCGGTGCTCGTAGAGGCCCAGCGAGCGCAGCAGGTCGTCGACATTGAGCGGGTTTTTGGACAGGTGCGCCGTGACCTCGATATTCTCTTTGATGGTGAGATCGGGCACCAGGTTGTAGAACTGGAAGACAAAGCCCAGCTCATGGCGGCGATACTCGCCCAGGTCGGTAGGCTTGAGCACCGTGAGGTCGCAGCCGTCCACCATGATGGAGCCGGCGTCGGCATCTTCCAGGCCACCGATCAGGTTAAGGAAGGTCGACTTGCCCGAGCCCGAAGGCCCCAGCATGACGCAGATCTCGCCGCGATTGATGGACGTGTCGATGCCGTCGAGCACCGTCAGACGCGCGTCACCGTCGCCGTAGTGCTTCTTGAGCCCCTTGACCTGGACGTAGGTTTGCTTCGTCGCCATGCTATCCCCCATTGTTAGCCTCGTACTACTTTATAAACGTAATAGTAAACCTTGGCGAACTATTTTGGAGCGAGAGTGGGGTTTTGTTTCAGACTAGTCATTGGGGACGTTCTTAAACGACTAGCTGTTGGGGACACTCTTTCGCCACCCGGCAGTTAGGGACGTTCCTTTCCTGCCGGCAGTTGGGGACAGTCTCTGCCAACCCAGCCGGCAAAACAGCCGATCGGCAAAGACTGTCCCCAATGACTAGTCGTTTAAGTCTGTCCCCAATGAGTACCCGATGACTAGGTGGCTAGGCGTGGGATTTGTTGCGTGCGAGGGCTAGGCCTGCGGCGGCGATGGCCACGGCAAAGAGTGCCGTGACGCCCAGGTCGCAGGCGATGTCGCCCAGCACGGTGGACGTCAGGTCCGCGGCGAGCGCCTTGCCGATCGCGTCGTTCACCCAATATGTCGGCACAAAGTGCGCCACGGTCTGCACGGCCGGGCCCATCAGCGACAGCGGCATCCAGGCGCCGCCCAAAAACGTCATGAGCATGCCGAGCAGGTTACCCACACCGTTGAGCAGCTCCTCGCGCGCACCCAGGCTCGACAGCGCAAAGCCAACGGCCAGCGGCGTGCACGCCAGGGCAAGCGTCGCTGCCAGCGCCAGGCACACACGGCCCACGCCGACCTCGGCGACCGCGCCGGCAAAGCCCACGACGCCCATCATGCTCGACACAAACCAGATGCAGACGGTGAGCACCGCGGCAGCCGCAAACACGGCAAGCGAACGCCGGCGCTCGGAGATTGGGCCGGCATCCATACGACGCACGCGCTCGGGCTCGTTCATGCCCGAGAACACCAGCCCCACCGACACGATGACCGACGAGATAATCGCATACGCACCAAAATTGAAATACGACTCGAGCGTGGCGGCGGCAGTCGAGTCGACCTTGACCTGATCGATCTCGACCTCCGCGCGCTTCGCGGCCGCATGCTCGGCAGCCTTGGCAACGTCACTGTTGGAGGCAGTGGGCTCAAGTGCGGCCGCAACGCCCGCGAGCGAGATCCAGCGCGAGGCCTCGGCAGACGAAAGCGCCGCCGCCATGGTGCCGGCACCGTAGGTCACATCGAGCTTGGGCAGGGACTCCCCCGCGCGGGCAGCCGCGACCAGGTCGCCCTCAAACCCCTCCGGGATAAAGAACACGCAGTCGGCGCTGCCCTTGGCGCTGTTGCTCTTGGAGAGCGCGTCCGCAAGGTCGTACGTGTCGTCACCAACGCCCGTGACCAGGTCAAACCGCGAACCTAGGTGCTTGGTAAGCGCACGCGAAAGGTCGCTGTCGTCGCGGTCGACCACGATCACATTGGCATCATAGGGCTTGTACTCGGTGAGCTGCGACGAGTTCCAGCTCACCGAGGCCGCGATGAATACGCCCATGAGCGAGATGAACACCGTATAGATGAGCAGGTAGAACGGGTGCGCCAGCGCCATGCGAAGCGCGGTCTTAAAGGTGCTCATAGCGGCTCCTTCCAAAGATCAGCGTGGCGGCGGCGACAAACACCAGGGCCATGAGGACCAGCGCGCCCGCGCGAACGGCAAAGGGACCCAGGTCCTCAAAGAAATACAGGCGGTTGAACATGTCACAGATAAGCTTGACGGGGTTGAGCCAACACTCGGCCGGGCAGGCGCGGGCGACGTCGTCGGCAAGCGCCATCGCCGGCTCGCCGTAGAGGCCGGCGAACAGGGCGCACGTGGTGGCAAAGCCCGTGAGGATGCCCGACTTGGACGCCTTGCCGCCCTTAACGGGAAGCGTGCCCACAAAGAGTCCCAAGCCCGTGGCGGCAAGCGCGGAAGCGGCGCCGCCCACCAAACACAGCCCCTCGCGCCCGCCAAAGTCGACGCCCACGACCAGACGCACGTAGCCGATCGCGACCGCCATCGAGGCAAAGGAAACCAGCCACGAGCCGACAAAGATGCCGGCTAGCGACGCCGTCTTGGAAAGACCGCCCACACAGCGACGCGCACCAAGGCCCGACAGATTGGGCTGCAGATCGACGACGCTCAAGGCGGCAAACTCGGCAGACATCATCGCGACCAGGCCAAAGAGCGCGTAATAGTAGATGACCGTGCCGTCGGGTGTGGTGCGTGTCAGGCTTACGCGGCGGGTGCCGCCCTCGAGCGACAGGGCGCGCGCAACCGCCTCCGGGTCGGCGAGCGCCGCCGGGTTGTCTTGGGCAATCTGGGACATGAGCTCGGCATTTTGTGTATACGAGCTTGCCACCGTCTCCAAAATGCTGCGGTCGGTGAGCACCGTCGACGCACGCGAGCTGTCATAGCTCGAAAGCAATGTGAGTTTGGGCGTGCCCGCGGTATCCACCGTGTAAATGCCCGCAACTTCGCCGGCCTTGAGCGCTTTGCGCGCGGCAGCCAAGTCTTCGTACTCGCTCACATCGAGCAGCTGGTCGTCGCCTTCCTTGGCAAGCGAAGCCGCCACGTCCTTAAAGGTCGAGGCATCCCAGGCCTCGTCCGCCACGACGGCAACCGGCACCGGGTCGATCTTGCCGTCGGAGCTCAGATTCGCAAACATAAACATGAACATCGTGGAGAGCGCGACGGGAAAGATCGCGCCCCAAACCCACGTGCTCGGCCGGCGCAGCAGCGTTTTGACCGTGATGACAATGGTGTTGAACATGGCCGCCCCCTAGTCGCGCAGCTCGCGGCCGGTGATCTCGAGGAACACGTCGTTGAGGGTCGGCGGCTCGCTCCACACGCGGCCGAGCGCCACGTCGGCGGCGCGCAATGTGTCGAGGATGTCGACCAGGTTGTGCGGACTCGCCTCGCAGGTGCAGACGAGTTCGCCGCCGGACAGCTCGACGCTGAGCACGTGCTCGAGGGCGCGCAGCCGCTCGACCGTGGCGGGCTCGACGGCGCCGACCTCGACGGTCACGCGCTCGCCCATCTGGATCATGCGCTTGAGCTCGTCGTTGGTGCCCTGCGCCAGCACGCGGCCGCCGTCCATGATCATGATGCGGCTGCAGATCTGCTCGACTTCCTCCATGTAATGGCTGGTATACACCACCGTGGCGCCCTCGTCGCGCAGGCGGCAGATGCCCTCCAGGATGGCGTTGCGGCTCTGCGGGTCGACCGCCACCGTGGGCTCGTCAAAGAAGATGAGCTCGGGCTTGTGCGCGATGCCGCAGGCGATGTTGAGGCGACGCGCCAGGCCGCCCGAGAGCTTGCCGGGGCGGAACTTGGTAAAGTCGCCCAGCCCGACAAAGTCGATCGCCTCGTCCACGAGCGCGCGACGGCGCTTGCGGTCGTTGATGTACAGGCTGCAGAAATAGTCGATGTTCTCGCGCACCGTGAGCTCGTCGAATACCGCCACCTGCTGCGGCACCACGCCGATGCGGCGCTTGAGGTCGTAGCGGGCGGGCGTCATGGGCTCGCCGAACAGCTCGATGGTGCCCTTGTCGTAGGCGAGCAGCTGCAGAATGCAGTTGATGGACGTGGTCTTGCCCGAGCCGTTGGGTCCGAGCAGGCCAAAGATCTCGCCGGGGGCGATGCTCAGGTTAAAGTGGTCGAGCGCGATAAGGTCGTCGTAGCGCTTGACGAGGTTTTCGACGTGGACGATGTCTGTCATGAGGCGGCCCTTCCGTTGATTGCGGCCCGGTACGATTGCATCATCGCAGGAGCGAGCGGCGCGCACCAGTGAGCTTTGTCACGAGTGCGGAGCTTGGCCGTGCGGCCTGCCGACGTCCCCGCTTTGCCGCGTGGGAGGAATGTCACGGTTGCGTAGGCGGTCCCTCCACCACGCGCGGCTTCGCGTACAATACCCGTATGAACAGGCTTTTCGACAAATCGATCGTGCTGGCGTGCTGCATTGCGGCCGCCATGGGTCTTGCCGTGGACGCTCGCTTGGTCACGGCGTTTTGCCTTGGCGTTATCGCCACCTCGCTGGCCGAGGTCGTACAGGGAAACCGCGCCCGCCGTGTGAGCGAGGCCGCGAGCTACGCCTGCATCATCGCGGCTGTCTTCGTGCCGCCGTTTGTGCCGTTTGCGCCTCTCGCCCTCTATGACATCGCGCGACGCGTTCGCCGTGAACGAATCTGGCCCGCGCTGGCGATTGGCGCCGTGTTTGTCTGCGCGCTTGTCGCGGACCTTCGTGGTGGCGTGCTCACCACCCGAACGCTCCTGCTGACCGCCATCCTTTCGGTTGCCGCCACCTTGCTATCGCTACGCACCGCCCAGTTGGAGCGCGAGCAGCGGCGCATGCGCCGCACCCGCGACGAGCTGCAGGAACGAGCCCTCGCGCTCGAGGCGCGCAACCGCGATCTTGCCGATCGCCAGGACTACGAAGTCGAGCTCGCGACGCTCGCCGAACGCGCCCGCATCGCGCGCGAGATCCACGATAACGTCGGGCACCAGCTCACGCGCGCCTCACTGCAGGCCGAAGCCCTACGCGTGGTCCACGCCGACGAGCCTGGCGTCGCCGCCGATTTCGCCGACGTTAAACGCACGGTTGACGAGGCGCTCCAGCTTGTGCGCACCAGCGTCCACGCGCTCAACGACAACGCCGTCGACCTTTCCGTGCAGCTCGAACGCATTGTCGAAGGCACACGCTCGGACGGCGGCCCGCAGATTGAGCTTGAAGTTATGGCCGAACATGCGCCCGCAAACGTCGCCAACTGCTTTGCAGCGGTCCTGCGCGAAGCGCTCTCCAATACCATGCGCCACGCTTGCGCCCAGACCGTCACCGTACGGTGCATGGAGCATCCGTCGTTTTACCAGCTCATTGTTACCGACGATGGCGTGGGTGAGGTCCAAGCAAGCGGCCGCGGCACCGCGGAGGGCATGGGGCTCGCCTCCATGCGCGAGCGCATCGAGGCGCTTGGCGGCACCTTCACCGCCGGCCCACGTGCCGGCGCCGGCGGCTGGCGTGTGTTTGCCACCGTTCCCAAACAGCAAGGAGATGAGGGCCGATGAGGCTCATCGTTGTCGACGACGACCGCTTGGTGGTCGATTCGCTCAAGATTATCTTGGGCGCCCAGCCGCAGATCGAAGTGGTGGGCACCGGTGCCAACGGCAACGATGCGGTGGCGCTCTACGCCGAGCACGCACCCGATATTGCGCTGCTCGACATCCAGATGCCGGGACGCGACGGCCTTTCGGCCGCGCGCGAGATCCTTGAGCACGACCCTGCGGCGCGCGTGGTGTTTCTGACGACGTTCTCAGATGACGAGTACATTGTGTCGGCGCTCAAGCTGGGCGCCCGTGGCTACCTGATCAAGACCGATGTCGCTGCCATTCCGCCGGCGTTGGCGCAGGTCATGGACGGCAAACGCGTGCTCGAGGGCAAGGCGATCGAAGATATCAACTTTGATGGGGCGGACGTCGAGGCCGGCGCGACCCGCCGGCCCGCCGCCTTTGCCGGTCTGACCGACCGCGAGTTCGAAGTCGCCGAGCTCATCGCCCGCGGCCTCGACAACAAGGAGATCGCTGCCACCGCCTATATGGGCGAAGGCACCGTGCGCAACCACATCAGCTCAATCCTAGCCAAAATGGGGCTACGCAACCGCACCCAAATCGCCATCGCCTATCTGCGAGGCTAGCCGCTGGCTGCCGCCAATTTGATGCCATTTCAAAACTATGCCGGTTTACTACGATGAACCGCATATCTCCGACCACGGCAAATTGCGCACTTACAAAACCGCAGGTAGAACACTTGCGATATTTGCAAAAATGCGGGTGTGGTCAGGAATCTCGGATTCATCGTAGTAAACCGGCATAGTTTTGTTCGGGCGGCCCTGCACGAGTGTCTCCGCCAGCCTCGCGGGACCAAAATGAGCCGTTTTCCTCCGTCCCCAATGGATCAGCCGAAACCGCCCGCCACGAAATCGGCCCATCTACTACGTTTGACTCGATACCCCTGACCATACCTTCGTTTTGAACAAAACCGCAGGCGTTCTACCTGCGGTTTTGTTTTTGCGCTTTTCGGCATGGTTGGGGGTAAGGGGCTAAACGTAGTAGATGGGCCGGTTTCGTGGCGCGCCCTCCTCCCCAACGCACAAAAGCGCCACCACGGAGGAGGGAGATGCCTCCGTGGCGGCTGGGGGTAGGAGTAGGTCGGGATTTAGCCCCGCCGGCCGCCCGGGGCCTTCTGGCCCCGGGCGCTGCCAGCGTGCCTAGCGCTTACGGATACCCCAGACCAGGGCTCCGACGCCGGCCATGGCGATGACAAATGTCATAAGCAGAGCGGCGGCCTGCTGGTCACCCGTGGTGGGCAGGAAACCCTTGACCGTCTTGACGATATTCGTCACGGTCTTGGGCGTGCCGGGATCGGGCGTCGGCACGGGCGTCTCGGGCTTCTTGTACGTGTTGTTGAACACGATACCCTCGACGCTCTTGTCGCCCTTGGTAAAGGCGCCGTTCGCCTTGAGGTTGCCCTCGCCGTCATCGACCACGTTGACGGTCACGGTAAAGACGGACTTGTCGTAGGTCATACCGACCTCGTCACCCTTGACCTCGCTGATGGTGTAGACGTGCGTACCGGGCTCGTCGTACTCAAACTTGTCGAAGCTGATCTTACCGTCGGCATCGTTGGTGACGGTGGACTCGATGCCCTCGCCAACGAGCTTAAAGCTGAACTCGTCCTTCTTGAGCTCGCGTCCCTCGAGCACCTTGATGGCGCCGATGGAGACTTGGGTGGGCATGGCGTGATACTTGTTGGTAAAACCAGCCGACTCGGTGGTTCCCTCGAGCTTGTGCGTCGCGGTCAGTGTGCCGTCACCATTGTCGGAGACGGTGGTCACGACGGTGTAAGTCGTGCCGTCATAGGTGACGCCCTTGTACAGGCCGAGCGCGTTGGGGCAAGCCTCGCGCAGCGTGTACGTGTGCGTGCCGGGTGCCTCGTAGCGAATCGGGCTCAGCGTCACGGTGCCGTTAGCGTCGTTGGTGCCGTTAGCGACAACCACGTCGTCCTCGAGCAGCTCAAACGTGAACTCACCTGCTGCAAGGTCGCGTCCAGTCAGGCGCTTGACTGTCTTGACCTGATCGGTCACGGACGAATCGGTAGGTGCCACGCCGTAGGTGTTGGTAAACGTGAAGGCAGCACCGTCATCGCCTTCGCGCTTGACGCTCAGATGCCCGGCACCGTCGTCAGACACGGTGTAGGAAACCTTGCGCGTGGCGTTGGTGTCATTGGTCACGCCAGGGGCACTACCGGACTCGGTCACCGTGTAAGTAAAGGTGTGCGAGCGCGGAGCGGTGGGGGCTGCGGGCTCGGACTCGTCGCCGGGCTCGTCAACGTTGGCATCAGCGTCGGCGTCGGCCTCTGCCTCGTCGGCCTCGACCTCGTCAGCTTCGTCTGCCTCGGCCCTATCGGTTGCATCGTCCGTCACGCCCAGGGCGCGGTTGAGGTCCTCGAGCGTAAAGTGGATCTTGCCAAAGTCCACGTTACCGGCTGCGTCGTTGGTTACGGTCGTGCGCTCGGGCATCGGGGCACCTGCCTCGTCGGCGGTCACGGTAAAGGTGAACTTACCCGTGATGTCGGCCGGGGTCAGGCCCTCGGCAACCTGGAGCTTCTTAGTACCGGTGAGCGCGGCATCCACGGCGTCGGCGCCGTAGGCGTTCTCGAACAAGGGCTCGACGCCGCCGTAGTCGACCGTCGCCGTCAGGGTACCGTCACCGTTGTCGACGACGATAACCTTAAAGCCAAAGCTCCACGTTGTAGCGGAAACGCCATTCGGCAGCCCGAATAAATCTTCGTAGGCCGTGTAGTTAATGGTCCAGGCAAGCTTGCCGTCCTTATCGGTACGATAAGCAAGCCCAGCAGCCTCAAGATTAGCAAGCATCTTGGTGTCGTAGTGCAGCGTATCAAAGCTCACGTGCCCGCCGATATTGGGCTTGAGGTTTTCGTATGCCACAAGCTCACCCTGATAGGCGATGCCGAACCAGAACTCGCCGTCGGCCATCGGGCGACCGGTCAGAGTCTTGGTGGCAACGACCTGAGCAGCGGTGCCACCAGGCGTGTTGGTCGTAGCGCTGTAACTGTTGTGGAACGGCACCAGGGCCTTCTCGACCTTGTTCTCGCCACTCTTGTGGACCGTCTCATGCGTGCCCTCGGGACCACCGGAAACGGTCGTCGTAGCAGTGAGCGTACCGGCGGTGTCGTCGACGATGGCGATCGTCACCGTGCGTACGGCGTCATCGTAGGTGTAACCGGGCTGGCCGTCGTTCTTTTCGGCCACGGTGTACTTGAAGGTCTTGCCGGCGTCAGCTTGCGTAAATTTAACCTCATGACCAGCCAGAATGTCGATCAGTCCGACCGTTCCCTCTATCGTTGCGGGGGACTCGAAGTTGTTGGCCCCGGGCAGCAGGCCAAGTGCGCAAGCCGAATCATCGTCGGCGGGCGTCACGGTAAAGGTGAATTGACCCTCGGTCATGGGACGTCCGCAGAGGGTCTTGCTGAGCTTGAGGCCGCCGGCCGCGGCGTAATCGAGCTCAGTGCGGTATGTGTTGGTAAAGCGCCCGTTTTCCTTCTTGGTGACGTTGGCGGTCAGGTTGCCCTCGCCGTCCTCGGTCACGGTCACTTCGGCGGTTGCGACATGCGCGTCATACGTCATGCCGACCGTGCTGCCCGCGTTCTCGCGAATCTCGTACTTATAGGTTCCGGCAGCCGCAAAGTGAATCTTGCCGAACTTGATGGCGGCAATGCCGTCCTCCGCGTCCCCCTTGCTCACGGTTACGGTTGCGGGATCGGGCAGTGGGACGCCCTCGGGAGCGGTGATGGTAAAGCTAAACTCGTCCCCATCCGTCCAGTCGCGGCCGTCAATAGCCTTGCTCAGGCCAAAGTCGAGCTCCGCGTCGAGCGGGGTCACGCTGTAGGTGTTCTTGAACTCGGCAGGCTCGGTGCCCTTCAGAACATGTGTGACACTGAGCGTACCGTCGCCATTGTCCGTGATGGTGGTCTCGATGGCGTACTTGGCGTCACTGTAGGTGATGCCCTTGCTGGTGGTTCCGCCGTTGACCTCGCGCAGCGTGTAGGTGTGCTTGCCGGGCTTGTCGTAGGCAATCTTGTCCATGGCAATCGTGCCGTCAGCAGCGTTGATACCCTTGGCGACGACCTTGTCGCCCTCGACCAGCTCAAAGGAGAACTCGCCGGCAGCAAGCTCACGCCCGGTCAGAACCTTGTTCGCGGTAATCTGGTCGGTGACGCTCGTCTCGACAGGCGTCGCGCTGTAGGTATTGGTGAACGTAAATGCCGCGTTGCCGTCCGGCTTGCGGGACACGCTCAAATTGCCCTTGCCGTCATCGGTCACGGTGAAGGAAACCTCGCGCGACGGCTTGGCGTCGTTGGTCACGCCAGCGACCTCGCCGGACTCGGTCACGGTGTAGGTAAAGGTGTGCTCGCGCTTCTCGGGCTTCTCGCCCAGAGCCTTGTTAAGGTCGTCGAGCGTAAAGGTGATCTTGCCAAAGTCGACCTTGCCCTTGGCATCATTGGTCACGCTCGCGTTCGCGGGCATGGGTGCGCCCTCTTCACCGGTCACGGTAAAGGTGAACTTGCCGTTGATGTCGACCGGCATCAAGCCGTCGGCGACCTGCAGGTTCTTGATGCCCACAAGCGATGCCTCGGTAGCATTCGTGGTGTAGGCGTTCTTGAACTCGATGCTCTTGACGTCCTTGGCGTCCTTCAGCTCGTGCGTGGCAACCAGCTGGCCCTTGCCGTTATCGCTGATGGTCGTCACGATGGTGTAGGTCGTATCGTCATAGGTGATGCCGCCAGCGTCGCCCTTGACCTCGCGCAGCATGTAGATGTGCTGGCCGATCTCGGTGTACTTGATGGCGCTGAACGTCACCTTGCCGTCGGCGCCGTTCGCAACGGTCTCGATAAGCTCAGAGTCCTCGCCCTTAACCTCGCGCAGCTCAAAACTGAACTCACCGGCCGTAAGGTCGCGACCGGTCAGAGACTTGGTCACGTCAATCTTGTCGGTAACGCTGGACTCAACAGGATCCGCAGCGTAGACGTTCTTGAACTCGGTCACTTCGGCTTCACTCCAGGCCACCTTCACAGCGGCGCTGAGCTCACCCTTCTTGTTGGGCGTCACCGTCACGGTGATCTCCGCGACGCTACCGCTGTAGGCAATGCCGTCAATCGTGGTCCCGGCGTGCTTTTCGCTAACCTTGTAGACGTACGTGCCAGGCTCGGTGTATTCAATCGTGCCGAAGTCGATGGCAGCCTTGCCCTTGTCGTCCAGGTCGGCCCCGTGCACGATCGCAGTCGTAGTCGCAGGCATCGGAGCATTGCCCTCGGACGTCAGCCCAAACTCAAACGTGTCCGTATCCGTCCAAGCGCGGCCCTCGAGCACCTTGGTTAGACCAAAGCTGGCCTTGGTGTTCACCATTGCCGGCATCATGTCATACGCAAAGCTGATCTTGCCGTTGTTGCCCAGGTAGGAATTGACATGCGTCGCGGTCGCCTTGGCGGACACGTTATTCCACTTGGGGTTGAGAACGTCGGTCGCGGTGCCGGTGTTGTTGCCGCCCACGCTCTTCTTGGTGGTGTGGAGCTCATCGATAAAGGCCAGGCGCGCGGTTCCCACGCTAAACGACAGGTTTCCGTCCTTGTCGGCAACTATAGCGCCGTCAAACTTGGCAGCGTCGCCACCGATGAACTCGATGACGGCGGCGGTGGGCTTGGCCTCGCCGTTCTTGCCCTGCTCCTCAAACTCATCCTTGTAGTAATAGGTGCCTTTCTCTGCCAGTGAATTCTTTGCGGGCTGTGTGCAGTCCTTGTCCGTGTAAATGGGAGTCTGCTTCTGGAAGTAGTAGTAGCGGTTGGTGTCGGCCGGCTCAAAGGTCGCAACCGTATCGCCCAACGCACCACCGCTCCACTTGTTCGCGTAGAAGCTCACGGTCTTGGTGCCGTTGGCAACAGCCGTATTGCTCTCGATGTAATCCTTGAGCCCCGTTACCTTCTCGGGCGTAAACAGGTTGTCGAGTGCGACCTTCTTCACGCTCGAGGCATACTTCACCTGGATGGGCTTAACGGTATCGACCGAAAGCTTGCCGTCTACGGTCTTAAAGTGACTCAGCGGAATCAACGACGCGGGAATGTTGACCGTTACGATATCGCCCTTCTGGGGATTGTCGTCGCCGGCACGCTGCGCGGTAATGAGCAGGTCTTTTGCCTTGCCATCGAACTCGTACGTATCGGTCTTGGTTTCTTTGTTGACCGTCTTGCTCGGATTGGTAAACGGCGTGCCGTTGATGACGACCTCGGTGAAGCTGTCGACCTGCATAAAGTCGCCCAGCTCGTCGGTAAACGTGATGTAGCCGGACTTGGTCTCGTCGTAGCCCTTATGGATTTCGGTCGGATAAGGCGCCTCCGATGTGATGGCCTGCGAGATGTCGTCGAAAACCTTCTTGAGCTCTTCGGCATTGGTCGCCGACTTGTAGTAGTCGGCGTTTTCCGCGCGTGCACCATGAGTATCCCATGCCGTGGCATTGGGGTAGTTGCTCGAAACGGCCTGCATGAACTTGTTCTCTTTTTGGCTTTTTCCCGAATCCTGGATACCAGCGCTGGGATCCGCGCCATCAAAGATGCCGATAGTATAAACGGTGGCCTTGCTGTCCTTCATGTTCTTGGCAGCCGCCACGGCAGCGTTAGCAACCGTAGGATCAAACTTGTCAATTTTCGTTGGCGTGCCGTCGGTAAAGAACACAACAATCTTCTTGGCGTCCGCGCGACCAGAAGTGATACCCTCTGCCAGCTGCAGACCATTGTCGGCGCGCGTTGCACCAGCGGGTGTAATCTGGGCAATCCTATGCTTAAGAGCTTTCACGTTGCCGCCGGAGCAATCGGTCAGGTCTTTCATAACCTGTGTGTAATTGTAGGTGTATCCTCCGTCACGATACGTCTCGTTGCCGATATTGTTGGACGTCTTGCCCGCAAACTTAACGATAGCAACCTTATGCTGCCTATCCACGCCCTCGATGCCCTCGTTTTGTTTGGCAATGGCGTCGATGAAGCTGCTGGCAGCGCTCTCCAGCGCATCGATGCGCCTGGTGGGATCTCCACCGCCCATCTCATGATCCATCGAGCCAGAGGCATCCAGCACCATCACGATGTCGAGCGGCGTGGTAACCGTCACGGTTGAATTAGACGTCGAGGACATCGCCGAAAGCGTGGTCAAAAAGTCCGACTCTTCGTTTTCCTCGGTTGCCTTGACCGTCTTGTCGGTCCAAATTCGACCGACGTTTTGGGTCGTTACCTTATTGCCACCGTGGCCTGCCGCCCAGATTTCCCAGCGACCGCTGGTGTCGGGGTCGGCGACCTTTCCGGTCATTATCGGTCCGTCCATTCCTGTGCTGGACCTGGCGTTGGCCTCGGGCAGCATGGCGAATGCTGCGGCTGGCAACACCAGCACTACGGCCAGTATCACCGCCAAGAGACCCCTCGTGTACTTACCCATCGTGTCTCCCTTCTCGCGGTCTCAGACCTTGCATCAGCCTAAAGTTACGAAATGAGACACAATTAGGGCAGGTGACACACGTTCCAGATTTGATTTTGGGCGTGAGACAAATGTCTCACCAAAGTTGAGACACGAGAGTTTTCGCAGGAAAACGGATGCGACTCGGAGCCAACAGGTCAAAATGATCCGTTTTCCTCCGTCCCCGGGGGATCAGTTGGTAACGCTCGCCACGAAATCGGGCCATCTACTACGTTTGACTCGATACCCCCGACCATAGCCGCTTTTCATGAAAAACCGCAAGCGTTCTACCTGCACTGATAATTGTTCTCGGGGGAAGCGGGCACTGCGGGGCGCGGCAA
>ERZ1106915.646-NODE-646-length-44516-cov-15.950856_pt1 | contig 44516 bp, 33 predicted proteins | sample MGYA00403653_ERZ1106915 | MGnify/ENA primary metagenome ERZ1106915 (study PRJEB35170, sample SAMEA104062404) | human gut metagenome | biome: human gut; feature: human-associated habitat; material: faeces | place: Denmark | collected 2012-06-06 ... | reverse complement strand
CATGGGCGAAAATACTTTTTCCCTCTGCACTGATTTCCTTTGCCCGGACAGAGTGCGGAATCTCTGTGCCGAATACTTTGATCTTGCTGCCATAGGTCTCCCGCAGGAGCGCGGAGATCTCTTTGGCAAAGTTGGTTCGGCTGTCCACCATCGTCAGCAGGATACCGTCTATCTGGAGCTTGGGGTTGATCTGCCGCTTTACCTTGTTTACCGTGGAGAGCAGCTGTTCCAGCCCTTTGGCGGGCAGATACTCCGCCTGAACGGGAATTATGATCCTGTTTGCAGCGGCCAGCGCATTGACTGTGAGCATCCCTAGGGAGGGCTGGCAGTCGATGAGGATATGGGAGTATTGCCCCTTCAGCGTGTCCAGATATTGCCGCAAGATAGTCTCACGGCTCATGGCATTTACCAGAGATACCTCCATACCGGATAACTGGATGTCCGCAGGCATCAGGTCTACGCCCTCTGGGTGGTGCAGGATACCCTCGCCGGGACGAAGCGGCTCATCCATCAGGATACGACCCATAGCGTCCGACAGCGTAAAGGGCAGCTTGTCCGGTTGGGGATTGCCCAGGCTGATCGTCAGGCTTCCTTGCGGGTCTCCGTCAATCAGCAGGACTTTCTTTCCGGCCTGCGCCAAACCGATTCCAAGATTGGCACAGGTGGTGGTTTTGCCAACGCCGCCCTTCTGGTTGGCAATGGCAATGATTTGCGTGTTCATTGACTTCACCTCATTTCTAATTGTTTCTGTTGCTTCTGGAAATAGAAAAAGCCGCCACTCCAAAATAAAAAGTGAAGTGACGGCTCTTTCTATCGCCGGAATACGAGTTCCTGAAATGAAAAAAGCACCCAGTCATTTTATACTGAGTGCTGTATCAAATTCATATTCAATTATTCAAATTAGGTCAAACTATGTCAAACTGCCACAGACCAAAACGAGGGAACAAAGGGCTGAAAAGCGACCCCAAAACACCCCCAAAAATCGGCTCTCGGTTAACCACTTTGGGCACCACTTGACCCTCTTTTTGCCCTCTTTTTGGCCGGTTAACCACTTGCGGACCACTAAAAATTGGGTGAAAACGGTTCTCGTTTTTCCAAATTTGGTCAAACTATATCAGCCCGTTTAGATATAGTAAAACCCCGGAAAACCTTGATTTTCCGGGGTTTTTGAACCATTTTGATACGGTCTGAACAGCAGATTATCTCTTGCTGAACTGAGGTGCACGACGAGCTGCTTTGAGACCGTACTTCTTTCTCTCCTTCATTCTCGGGTCTCTGGTAAGGAATCCAGCCTTCTTCAGAACCGGACGATACTCAGCGTCTGCCTGAAGCAGTGCTCTGGAGATACCGTGACGGATTGCGCCAGCCTGGCCAGAAAAACCACCACCACGAACGTTAACCAGAACGTCGAACTTGTCGCTGGTCTCGGTTGCTACGAGCGGCTGACGAACAACCAGCTTCAGGGTCTCAAGACCTAAATACTGATCGATGTCTCTCTTATTGATGGTAATCTTACCGGTTCCCGGTACAAGATATACTCTTGCGATAGATTTCTTTCTTCTTCCTGTTCCGTAATATTTGTTTGCCATGATAACTTCCTCCTTTCAGTACCTTTGATTAAAATTCCAGAACTTCCGGCTTCTGTGCTGCCTGCTCGTGATCCGGGCCTGCATATACATGAAGTTTGGTAATCATGCTTCTTCCCAAAGGTCCCTTCGGAAGCATTCCCTTAACTGCCAGCTCGATTACGCGCTCCGGCTTCTTAGCCATCATCTCGCGCAGGGTAGCCTCTTTCATGCCACCAACATAATCGGAATGGCTGTAATAAACCTTCTGATCCAGCTTCTTGCCGGTTACTTTTACTTTGTCTGCATTTACAACTACTACGTAGTCACCGCAATCGATGTGCGGGGTGTAAATCGGCTTATTCTTACCTCTTAATACTTTTGCTACTTCTGAAGCCAAACGTCCTAATGTATATCCGGTAGCATCTACTACATACCATTTTCTCTCAACTGTAGCTGGACTAGCCATAAAACTCTTCATTGGTTAACCTCCTGTTAAACATAAAAGATCTAAATTAAAACAAAACATATATTGTAAAATGCCTATTCCGGGGCTTGGCTTCAGCATTTCTACCTAACGTCACAGTTAAACATTATATTATACGAATCCTTTTGTGTCAAGCATTTTTTCCGCTTTTTACATGCTTGATGGAGATTCCGGTGAAACCGTAAAAAATACTGAAAAACGGCGTCAGATACAACAGGAACAGATACGGGAAAAATGCGGACCATGCCACACCCAAAGTACCTGCCATGTATACACAATATCCGTGCCACGGAATCATCGGACCTGCCAGAGTTCCGGAATCCTCGAGACTTCTCGAGAGAATCTCCGGTGCAATTCCTCTCTCCTTGAAGATCGGCGCCATCAGACGACCGGTCAGAACGTGAGCCATCGGCTGAGAACAGCTGATCAGGCTTGTCACATAGCCGACGAGAAGCGTCGCCGTGATCAGGGTTCCGTCGTTGTGGATGCGGTCAGTAATAACTTTGAGGATGTTTCCGAGAACACCAAGTTTCTCAAGCATTCCGCCCATTCCGACTGCAAAGCTGATGATTGCGACATACTGCATCATACTGCTCATTCCACCGCGGTTCAGGATTGCTTTGAGAACTGCATCCTCGATTCCGGTCGTGTAACCGTTGTAAGCCACGCGGATGATGCTCTGAAGCGTATTTCCCTGACAGAAGAAGGAAACGAGTCCCGCTACAAACGCGGAAAGACCGAGTGCTACAATCGAATTTACCTTGCACAGAAGCAGGACGATGATCACAACTGCCGGAAGCAGAGTCACTGCACCGAGATGAAACTCTCCCTCAAGTGCCTGAATGTAAGTCCCAAGATCTCCCATCTCATATCCGCCTGCGGTCTGGCTGATTCCGAGAATCGTGAACAGCACAAGGCTGATCAGAAATGTCGGAAGCGTTGTCCACATCATCGCGCGCACATGATCACTGAGCTTTGCACCTGCAACTGCCGGAGCAAGGTTTGTCGTGTCGGACAGCGGACTTAACTTGTCACCAAACATCGCACCGCAGATAACGGCTCCTGCAACCATTCCCGGATTGATTCCCATCGCATTTCCGATTGCCATCATTGCCACACCGGCACTTCCGGCAGAACCGTAGGACGTTCCGGTCACGAGGCTTAAGACCGCACAGAAAATCAGTGTCAACGGCAGAAGCCAGGTCGGATTGATCATTTTCAGACCACCGACAATGATCGTCGCAATCGTGCCGCTCTGAAGCCAGGTTCCGATCATCACGCCGATCGACATCAGCAGACACAGCGTCGGAACTACGACACGGATCGCATCATAAGCACCGCCGACAACCTCATCATAATTGATTTTTAAAACCTTACAAAATACATAAACGATGATCCAGCTCGCAAAGAGACCGATCATCGGACCGCCCGTTTTCAGGCGAATGCAGACCGCAACTGCACACACGATGAAAACCAATAACAGCAACGACTGAAATCCATTGAGTGTCTTTTCACTTGTTTTTTTCGTCTCTTCTCCCATACTATCACATTCCCTCCATTCTCTTTTGTTTAACTTTGCCCCGGTAGTACAATTACTACTTCTTTGCGTCCACAGCACAATACCACGCCGGGAACGAATCCACACGCCTCTCCGCCATGCACGAGATCTCCATCATTGCCATATTTTCCTCATCGCTGAGCAAGGACATTGCTGATCCCATCTGTTCCGGTTCAAGTGCATGAATTATATAATATCCGTACTGATCGCCCTCGCACAGACGATCTTTCTCCAAATCAATCAGCAGAACTTTCTTTGCCCCATTCTGGAACGCATGGTGGATGTTCCGGCGAAGCAGACGCTCCCACTCCTCGTCGAGACACCGCTCCACAAGGAAGTATGCCAGTTTCTCCTCCTTGATATGGGACTGCAAAATATCATAATTCCACTGCAAATTTTCGCTGTAATGCCACGCTGGAAGCTCTTTCTCATACTCCATGCTCACAAGCGTCAATCCATGTGCAGCCGCAGTCTGCCCGGCCTGTCTGCGATCTCTCGCCTCGAGAATCGTCACCACATGCTCCGGTGGATAGACTCCCATTCCGACCTTCATCAGCGTGCCCGCAATGATTCGCACCATATTATAGAGGAAACCGCTTCCGCTGATGCGAATCGTGATCATGTCGTCCTGCTTTGTGACACTCAGACTGTAAATCGTCCTGATCGTGTCCTCTGCCTGCGTCCGCGTCGTGCAAAAGCTCTTGAAATCATGCTCTCCGACGAGATAATTGCCTGCCTCCTGCATCCGCTCCACATCGAGTGGAAAATAGCAAAAATGTGCATACAATCTCTCGAGAGGCATCGCGATCTTTCGATTTAAAATCTTATATTCATACGTCTTCGTGCAATTCGCCTTGCGCGGATGCCAGTCTTCCGGAACCTCCTGTGAGGACTGAATCCGAATATCATCCGGAAGTCTCGCATTCAGCGCAAAACAGATTTTTTCCGGTGCCATACGGTTTTCCGTGTCAAACACAGCGATATTTCCCCTCGCATGGACACCAGAATCCGTCCGACTCGCCCCAATCACAGTGATCGGCTCTCTCAACAAATCCGTGAGTGCACGGTTGAGCATCTCCTCAATCGTGACTCCGTTTGGCTGAAGTTGCCATCCCCTGTAATTCGTGCCGTCATACGCCACTACAAGTTTGATTCGTTTCATCCTGTGCTTTCTCTTCCCCCAATCTCCTCTTTCTCTGATAGGACAAACGCCTGAAACTCAAACTGCCGTCCTCCCTGACATCCGAATTCCAGGCGCATTGCCTTTCTGTCTATGTTTTCTCTTGTTCTTTGCTCTTCGTTCTTCTCTCTTCGCTCTTTGTTCTTCGCTCTTTATTCTTTGCTCTTCCTCTCCTATTTTCTCAGAAGAATCACAAGCACGAGATACACAATATAAACCAGATAAGCGATCCGATCTCTCTTCTCATATTTCAGAGGTTTCATCTTGGTTCGACCCTCTCCACCGTGATAGCAACGCGCTTCCATTGCCATCGCCAGATCCGTCGCACGGCGGAATGCGGAGATAAACAGCGGTACGAGAAGCGGAACCATACTCTTCGCCTTCTGAATCAGGTTGCCCGTCTCAAAATCAGCACCGCGCGCCATCTGCGCTTTCATGATCTTATCTGTCTCTTCTATGAGAATCGGAATAAATCGAAGCGCAATCGACATCATCATTGAAATCTCATGCACCGGAACTCCGACTTTATTCAAAAATCCAAGACTTCTCTCAAGACCATCTGTCAGCTCATTCGGCGTTGTCGTCAGCGTCATGATCGAAGAACCGAGCACGAGGTAGATCAGGCGAAGCGCCATGAATCCGGCAGTTCTCAGACCTTCCCATGTCAACTTTAAAAATCCAATCTGAAAAATCGGCTCGCCCGGTGTCAGAAACATGTTGAAGCTGACACTGATCAGAAGCAGAAAGACAACTGCTTTGAGTCCCCGGACGATGAATTTAAACGGCACCTTCGATATCCGAACCGCCAGAATCAAAAAGACCGTCGCCACTGCGTAAGCAACAATACTGTTCGCAAGAAACAGAGAAATAATAAATACCATTGTTCCGAACAGCTTGGTACGAGGGTCCATCCGATGAATCACCGAATCCACCGGATAATACTGCCCTAATGTAATATCTCTTATCATTCCGCTTTATCCTTACCCTTCTCTTCCTTCTCTTCTGCCTTGCCGAGAAGTGCAAGAATTGCATCTCTCGCCTCCTCCACGGTGATCAGATCCGGATCGATCGGAACGCCGTGATCTCTCAGCTCATGGATGATGTAAGTGATCTGAGGTGCTGCCAGACCAATCCTTTCAAGTTCCCGATAGTGATGGAAGACTTGTCTCGGCGGTCCGTCAAAGACTTTCTCGCCGTGATTCATCACCATGATTCGGTCCGCATAGCGGGCAATGTCCTCCATGCTGTGAGAGACGAGAATGATCGTCATGTGCTTGTCCCGGTGAAGCGCCGTGAGCTCATCGAGGATCTCATCCCGTCCCTTCGGGTCAAGACCTGCCGTCGGCTCATCGAGGATCAGAACCTCCGGCTTCATCGCAAGCACTCCGGCGATCGCGACGCGTCGCTTCTGTCCACCGGAAAGTTCAAATGGGGACTGTTCCCAGAACTTCTCATCAAGTCCGACCTGACGAAGCGCATCCTTTGCGCGCTCCTCAATCTCCTCCTTCGAAAGTCCCTGGTTCTTCGGTCCAAAGCAGACATCCGAGAACACATCCACCTCAAAAAGCTGGTGCTCCGGATACTGAAAAACCAGTCCGACCTTACTGCGCAGAGCGCGCATGTCATAGCCCTCGCCGTAAATATTTTCTCCGTTGTAATAAATCGCTCCACTGCTCGCCTTCAACAGTCCGTTCAAATGCTGGATCAGCGTGGATTTTCCGGAGCCTGTGTGACCAATCAGTCCGACAAACTCTCCGTCCTGAATCTCAAAGTTCACATCGCGCAGGGCATACTGCTCGTAGACCGTGCCATCTCCATAAATATGATTCAAATGTTCTGCTCGGATTGACATCTATTCTTCTCCTTCCAGCGTTACTGTTCACGCATTGCGCAAACAGCAACTGATTTTGCCGATGGTTCGCATTCCAAATCGGCAAAATCTGCTACCACCACGTTATTTTACGGCACTTTCGGTTCCAAAAGTGCCTACATCTGGACAGTAACCTTCCAAATTCACTTGATCCGGAAAGCGTTTTTTCATCAGTGGAAGAATGGCATTCATAAATTCCTCCCGGCTGAGAATTCCATCCGGAAGATCGACTCCTGCCTTCTTCAACTCCCACGCAAGCTCTGTCACCTGCGGAACATCCAGACGATATGACTTTAACTCCTGCACATGAGAGAAAATCTCTCTCGGAGTTCCGTCCATCACAAGTTTTCCGTCATCCATGACGATCACTCGATCCGCGTCAATGACTTCTTCCATATAATGCGTAATCAGAAGAATCGTGATATTCTCCTTCTTATTTAATTCGTGAAGCGTCGCAATAACTTCTTTTCTTCCGTTCGGATCAAGCATTGCTGTCGGCTCATCAAGGATAATACACTGAGGTTTCATCGCCATGACTCCTGCAATCGCCACGCGCTGTTTCTGACCGCCCGAGAGTTTATTCGGGGACTTCAATCGGTATGCCGTCATCCCGACTGCCTCAAGACTCCTATCAACACGCTTCCAGATCTCATCCGTCGGAACACCGAGGTTCTCCGGTCCGAAGCCGACATCCTCCTCAACAATGTTTCCAATGATCTGGTTGTCCGGATTCTGGAAAACCATTCCCGCTGTCTTTCGGATGTCCCAGATATGACTCTCGTCCGACGTGTTCATATCTGACACCCACACGGTTCCTCCGCTCGGAAGAAGGATTCCGTTGATCTGTTTTGCAAATGTGGATTTTCCGGAACCATTGTGTCCCAGAACCGCCACAAAATCTCCCTTTTTGATATCCACAGTCAGCTGATCGATGGCACGGTTGACTTCTTCCACGTGCTCATCTTCATCTCTCCGGATGTATTCATATATCAGTTTGGAAGCTCGGATGATGCCCATAGCAAAGCCTTCCTTTCCACATTGTTATTGTCAACCTGATCGGTTTTTCCACTTTACATTTTCATTCGTTTCTCAATTTTATGTCATATCCTGTCTGCCGTCAAGTGCTTTTCCGCAAACACTCTACTCGGAGTCTGTTACCATGTTCCTATTCACGCGTTGCTTAAGCGGTAACGGATTCTGCTTCCTTTTCTTTGCGGTCAAGCTCCTTGAAAATCCCACTCATGATGATCACGGAGAGAAGCAGGGTAAAGAGATCTGCGATCGGCTGGGCTGTCTGAATTCCGAGAAGTCCCCAGAAATGAGTTCCAATCAGAAGAATCGGAATCAGGAAGAGTCCCTGTCTCGCAATCGCAAGGATCGTGGCACGTACACCAAATCCGATTGACTGCGACATCATGTTGCTCATCGTCAGAAATCCATTCATCCACATCGTCAAAATCTGAAGGCGGAGTGCAAGCGTTCCGATTGCAATGACCTCCGGATCATTTCGTCTGAACATCATAATCACCGGTTTTGACACAAGAAATCCGCCGATGCAGATCACAAGCAGAATCGTTGTCGTGAACCTCACGCAGAACCAGAAGGCCTCCTTCACACGGCGATATTTCCCGGCTCCAAACGAGAATGCACACAAAGGCTGAAAGCCCTGACCAAAACCAATGACCGCAGAGTTTACGAGAAAAACAAGACGGTTTACAATCGCCATCGCCGCGATCGACGCATCTCCGAACGGGTGAGCCGTCGTGTTTAAAATGACGGTTGCAAGACTCGCCATTCCCTGACGTGACAGAGATGGCATTCCGCCGTTGAGCACCTGACCATACAGATGAAGCGATGGGCGAAAATTCTTAAAGCGGATCGGGATACAGCCCTTGCCACGGTTGCACTGATAGAGCAGGATACAGAAGCTCACAATCTGAGAAAATCCTGTCGCAATCGCCGCTCCGGAAGTTCCGAGTCCAAAACCGAAAATCAGAATCGGATCGAGAACCATATTGAGGATTCCGCCTGTCGTGATTCCAATCATCGCGAGGGAGGCAAGTCCCTGAAGACGCAGGAGATTGTTCATGATAAACGAGCACATCATAAACGGGGTCGCAAGGAAGATATAGCGCGCATACTCCACCGCATACGGTTTAATCGTCTCCGTCGAACCGAGGAGCATAACAATCTCATCGATCCGAAACAGGCAGAAAATGCCAAGCGCAGTTCCGATAATCAGTCCCGTAAAAAATGCCGTTGAGACAGCAATCTCGCCCTCTCTCTGATCTCCTCCTCCAAGACAGCGCGCCATATAGTTTCCGCTTCCCATTCCGATCGTAAACGCAATCGCCTGAATGATCGCCATCGCCGAGAAGATGATCCCGACTGCTCCGGAAGCACTTGTTCCAAGCTGGCTCACAAAAAAAGTATCCGCCATGTTGTAAATCGCACTGATCATCATGCTGATGATCGTCGGCACTGCAAGGCGCGGAATTACTTTTCGGACATCCCCCTCAATCAGCATCTCACGCCTGTTTTTCTGGTGTTGTTTTTCCTCGCCTGCACTCCCCATGATTTCTCCTTCCCCTTATACACGTCTGAGAACCTTTACGATCTCTCCCATATACATCGTGTGGTAGTCCTTTTCCGAATACCATTTCGTGTCATTTTCCTTCTCATCAAAGCACTCCGGCTTCATCTCCTGATGATACTGTTTCTTGCATACAAAAATCAGATTTGCCTCCTCGACTGCCGTCGTTCCATCAACATAGTACGGATGAAGACCGGAAGCCGACCACTTGTCCCCGTCGCGTCCGGATACGCTTCCGCACACGCTCAGCGCCTTGCGGTACTCCTCCGGCAGGAAGGAGAGTGTAAAATACTCATTGGCATCAACAAACTCCTTCGTGTAGCGCTGAGGACGAATGTATGCCGTCGCAATGTTCTTTCCCCACATAATGCCGAGACCGCCCCAGCTTGCTGTCATCGTGTTGCTCTTCTTCTCATCTCCGGCTGTGATCAGCATCCACTCTTTCTGAATCTTATGAAACGGATTAAACTCCAGACTGTCAATCGAAATCTCCTGAAATGCCATGATTTTTCCTCCTTATTCTCTCCACACCTGTGCCGAATCTTGAAAAATCCGGTGTCATTTTATCATTATATAGCAGACTCGCGTTTTTGGCAATGCGCACAAAAATACGGCTGTACAAGCTCTTCCCCGTACAGCCGTATCTTCTGTATTTTTTATTCTCTGAATTGTTGATCAAAATATTTTGACCAACACGCTCTGCGCTCACAGCAAACCACATGTGTTTTTCTGCTTCGCACCGACAACTTCTACCCATTGGCACGAGCATACTTTTTCCGGGTGATGGAAAAAGTACTCAATCGCACGATAAATGACTGAGTAAATTACTCCTGCTCCTCGATCAGGTTCGTCATACTCTTCAGGCTGATCGCAAGCGTGGAAGTGTTGTGCAGAAGTGCCGACGTTGTCGGAGCAAGGATTCCGCCTACGCCTAAGAGGATCAGTCCAAGGTTGAAGCTGATGACAAAACGATAGTTGGAGTGAATTCTCTTCATCAGGCAGTTGCTCAACTGTTTGAGGATCACAAGCTGTGCAAGGTCATCCTCAGAAACTGTCACATCTGCAATCTCTCGCGCAATCTCCGCACCCTCGCTGATTGCGACACCGACATCTGCGGCAGAAAGTGCCGGGGAATCGTTGATGCCATCACCGACCATGATAACCTTGTGGCCATTCTTCTTCGCTTCCTCAACATAGCGGGCCTTATCCTCCGGCAGAACCTCGGAATAATACTCATCCACGCCGACTCTGCGCGCAATCGCACGAGCGGTACGCTCGCTGTCACCGGTCATCATGACAAGTTTTTTGATGCCTGCCTCACGAAGCTGACGCAGAACTGCCTCTGCCTCCGGGCGAAGCGGATCTTCGATGCAGATCACGGCTACGAGCTCTCCGCCGATCGCCATATACAGGTGAGAATACTCCTCCGGAAGTGCATCAAACTTCGCCTGACCATCCGCCGGAATCACACACTTCTCATCCTCAAATACGAAATGATGGCTTCCGATCACGACGCGCTCACCATTGATCTGGCTTGCAATTCCGTGTGCAACGATGTACTCCACTTTCGTGTGCATCTCATCGTGAACAAGATGTCTGCTCAGAGACTCCTGAACGACTGCATTTGCCATCGAGTGCGGGAAATGCTCCTCAAGGCAGGCTGCGATTCTGAGCATCTCATTCTTGTCTCTGTTACCGAAGGTCACAATGTCGACAACAACCGGCTTTGCCTTGGTCAGAGTACCCGTCTTATCGAAGACGATCGTATCTGCATCTGCAATCGCCTCCATGAACTTTCCACCCTTTACGGTAATGTGATGAACATTTGCCTCACGGATTGCAGAAAGCACAGCGAGTGGCATTGCAAGTTTCAGTGCGCAGGAGAAATCTACCATCAGGATAGACAGTGCCTTCGTCGCATTGCGGGTCAGCAGGTAGGTCAGAGCCGTACCGCCAAGACTCCACGGAACAAGGGCATCTGCAAGGTTCTCCGCCTTACCCTCTACGGAAGACTTCAATTTCTCGGACTCTTCAATCATCGTGACGATTCGCTCAAAGCGGGTAGAACCAGCTGCCTTCTTGACGCAGATCGTGATCTCTCCCTCCTCAAGAGCGGTTCCGGCATAGACATAGGAACCCGTTTCCTTCTTAACCGGAATGGACTCGCCCGTCATCGATGCCTGGTTTACCATGGCCTCGCCCTCTACAACGATACCGTCAAGCGGGATCATTGTTCCGACATGGACGAGAACCTCATCACCTTCTTTAACCTGAGAGATCGGAACAAGGACCTCGGTGCCGTCTGCCTTCAGCCATACCTTGCTGACATTTAAGGACATGCTTCGTGCCAGATCACCGACGGACTTCTTGTGCGTCCACTCCTCCAGCAGTTCTCCGATTCCAAGCAGGAACATGACGGAACCTGCTGTATTAAAGTCTCTTCTCAGGATCGAAACCGTGATTGCCGTTGCATCGAGAACCTCAACCTCCAGCTTGCGCTTCCACAGGCATTTGATTCCCTTAATGATATAGCGAACTGCCTTGATTCCCGTATAGACCGCACGAACCGGTGCCGGAAGAACGGTCTGAGTCACAATTCGTGTGCAGACTCTCTGAATCAGCTTTTCCTTATATTCTGCATTCAGCTCTCTTCCGCTGTCCTTCGGAACGATCTCCTCGAGCTGGTTATCCTGGTAGCTAAATTTCTGCAATCCTTCCAGAATGTCTTTTCTGTCTCCACTATAACAGATCACAGCATCTGCTGTCCGCTCATATACCTTTGCCAGAGTTACTCCCGGCAGATTTTCCAGATAATATGCCAGAATATCCGCTTCCCGCATCGTCATGTTCTTCTGCCACATATGCACGCGGATTCGTCCGGCAAGCTCATGTTTTACTGCAAATTTCATGTTGTTCTCTCTTTCTCCTTCTGCACAGTTACGATTCCCAATTCACGCATATCACACAGTCAATCTCATCAGCGACGAATTTTGCATCATTTGCATAAAAGAGGGGGCAATGTACGCCCCATTGTGCGACAGCCCCCTTTTTCCGTCTGATTTCAAGCGATTGCCCGTCTGCCGTGATTACTCTTCCTCAGCAGTCTCCTCGGCAGCAGTCTCTGCATCTTCGCTCTCGTCCTCGAATACAACGTTCTCTGCCTCTGCACGCTGACGGTTAATCTCCTTAGCCTCTGCCAGGATATCCTCAGCATTCTCCTGAATGTTGGTAGCGGTGTTCATTACGCACTCCTTAGCGCGCAGACCAGCTGCCAGGCAGTTGATGTAGCACTTCTTTGCATCACTGCTTCCCAGAACCTTCATACCAGCAGTTCCGAACAGAACGCCACCTGCGAATAAACCAATCTTCTTTACGCAATCTACACTAATCTTCATGATAAAATCCTCCTTCTTTATAAGACCAATTATTTTTTATTTTTCGGGGTTCGTCTCTCTTATTCTTCATCTGTGCTTATATCCAGTATAAACCGTCATCGCCAGACAAAGCATCATCGCCCAGGCCCAGAATCTGTGTTGCTTCATCCCTTTCTCACACCTCTCTTCTGTCACCCAAAACAGCAGTGATTTTTCGGTTTGTCCGAACCGTTAAACAGATGTTATCACTCAAGATCCCTGTTAGTCAAGCCCAACTTTTATCAATAAAAAATGTTGTTTTTCGCTAACTATTGTGTTGTTTTTGCTAACCGCAATGTTGTTTTTTGCTAACCATTTCGGCAATGATTTGGGCGCATACTTTTCCCAATTTTTCTGTTTTTTCTATATTTTTTGCCTTTCTTCTTTCTCTGTTTTTCTTTACAGTCCCCGCAATTCTGTACTATAATATTTCAAAGTAGGGATTGATAAATTACCCATTTCAGAAACAGATAGCTCAACAAAACAGGAAACAAAAAAACAAAAAAGAAAACAAAAAACGATAAACAGGACAAAGGAGATTATTTTCATGGCAACAGTCATTTTGAAAAAAGGCGAGGGCCGTACCATCAAAGCCGGCGGAGCCTGGATTTACGATAATGAAATCAATGAGATCAAGGGGGATTACGAAAACGGAGATCTCGTTCATGTAGAAGATTTTGACGGATACCCGATGGGGCAGGGCTTCATCAACACCCGCTCCAAGATCACCGTCCGCATGATGACACGGCGCAAGGATACCGTCATCGATGATGCTTTCCTTGAGATGCGCGTGCGCAATGCGTGGGAGTACCGCAAGTCCACAGTCGACACCTCCAGCTGTCGTCTGATTTTTGGAGAGGCAGATTTCCTTCCGGGACTCGTCGTGGACAAATTCTCCGACGTTCTCGTTGTGGAATCTCTCGCACTCGGTATCGACCGTCTGAAGCTGACAATCCTCGACCTTCTGAAAAAGATTCTCGCGGAGGACGGTATCACAATCCGCGGAATTTACGAGAGAAGCGACGCAAAAGTTCGTCTTCAGGAGGGAATGGAGCGTTTCAAGGGATTTATCGGCGAGCCATTTGACACAAAGGTTGAGATCATTGAGAATGGCGTTCACTATATGGTAGATGTTCAGGATGGTCAGAAGACCGGTTTCTTCCTCGACCAGAAGTACAACCGTCTCGCAATCCAGCGTCTCTGCCCGGGTAAGAAAGTTCTCGACTGTTTCACCCACACTGGCTCTTTCGCTCTGAATGCAGGAATCGCCGGTGCTTCCTCCGTGCTCGGTGTGGACGCTTCTGAACTTGGTGTCGCACAGGCAGAGGAAAACGCTTCCTTAAATGGTTTATCCGATCGCGTTAAATTCACCTGCGCAGATGTCTTTGATCTTCTGCCACAGTTGGAAGCGCAGGGTGAGCAGTATGATGTTGTTATCCTCGATCCTCCGGCGTTCACAAAGTCCCGCAACTCCATCAAGAATGCCGTCAAGGGTTATCGCGAAATCAACCTGCGCGGAATGAAGCTCGTCAAGGACGGCGGTTATCTTGCCACCTGCTCATGCTCTCACTTCATGGACCCGGAGCTCTTCGCAAAGACGATCCGCGAGGCGGCAGCCGGAGTTCATAAGCGCCTGCGCCAGGTTGAGTATCGCACCCAGGCAGCAGACCATCCGATCCTGTGGGAGAAAGACCAGTCTTCTTATTACCTGAAGTTCTATATTTTCCAGGTATGTGATGAGAAGTAAGGGGTTGTATTGGTGACGACAAACTTGTTTTTTCTAATGCTACAGCACCTTAAATTTTTTATAATTTATTAATGGCTCACAAAAAAGGGCGTGCGAAAAAATGATTTCTCATTTTTTCACACGCCCTTTTTTATAAAATCTTCTATATTTTCACCGAAACTCAGAATATAAATGTCCTGCCTGAAGACTTTTTCCTCTCGCATTTGCCATCTCGGTGACTGTCACCATCTGAAATCCTCTACGGGCAAGCTCTGGCACAATTCGCTCCACAGCATCTGCGGTTGAGGTATAAAGCTCATGCATCAGAACAATATCTCCATCCTTGACATGATTTAAGACGGCAGATGTTGTCTTATCAGCATTTCTTGTCTTCCAATCAAGTGTATCCACACTCCACTGAATCATCGGCATATGCGTATTCGCAACAACTGTCGCATTATGATTTCCTCCCGGAAGCCGAAGAAGTGTCGGGCGAACTCCGCAGGCACTCTCTATCGCATCGTTTCCCCGGTTGACCTCTTCCTGAATCTGTCCCGCTCCAAGTTTCTGAAGATACTTGTGATTCATCGTATGGTTCGCAACCTCATGCCCCTCTGCAACCATTCGCTGAATCTCCGTCTTGTAAGATCCCGCACGGCTTCCCACCATGAAGAACGTTGCCTTTCCTCCATACTGTGCCAGACAATCCATAATTCGATTGCCGACAGACGGCTGAGGACCATCATCAAACGTCAACGCTACCATAGGCTTCGACGGATCAATCTGTCGTCCTGTGCCGGTCTGATCCTGTATCTCCTCCGTTGCAGCAGCTGTTGTATTCTCAGCTGGCTGAGACTCCTCCGTCGTTGTCTCACTCACTGCCTGCTCTTCCTGCGTAGCTTCACTTTGTACTTCATCCGTCTGTGTATCCTCAGACTTTGTACTCTCCCCCATTGTGATCACACGGGAGGTTGTCTGCTCCTGCGGTGCCGATCCAACGCTCGCCTGCTCACTCATCGAACCTGTACTTTCAGAACTCTCCGGTGTATTTCCGAGACTAACCTCCCCCTGCGCTTCTGCGGACGTTCCTGTTGTCACACCCTGTCCAACTGTAATCACAGCAGAACTCGCCCAAGCCGGCTGAACAGCAATCATGGCACATACTGCTGTTGCCAACATCGTTTTCTTCCATTTTCTCATAAATAAACTCCTCCTGAAATTTTAATTATCACTGCCTACATACCGTGTAATCAACAATGAACTCCAACAAAACAGTCCCCCACTTGTTCCCTCAAGCATACCACAAATCTCAGGAAAAGCCTAGCGTATGTATGGAATTTCACCCCACCCATTTTCACTATATTTAAGGAACAAGGCAATCCTCATTTACCTCACATCTCCCATTTCTTTACATGACAGTACAAAAAAGCAGACACAACTCGGAATCTTCTCCCAAATTATGTCTGCAAATCTAATTCATTTCTGTATTACATTTCTGCGTCTTATATGCGATATATGTATATCTATGTTTCTCACCATTACACATGCACAACGCACCTTACATCGAACCCTCTTTTTTGAACACAACCAGAACGGTCTTGATCAAAATTCTGAGGTCCAGTCCCATGCTCCACTCGCGGATATACTTTGTATCCAGTTTTACAACATCCTCAAAATCTGTGATATTGCTTCGACCGCTTACCTGCCACATTCCTGTCACACCCGGGCGCATTGCCAGACGTGCGCGGTGATGAAGATCATACTTGTCCCACTCATCGACTGTCGGCGGACGTGTTCCAACCAGACTCATATCACCTTTCAGCACATTAAAGAACTGTGGGAACTCATCGAGACTCCAGTCGCGAATATAGTTTCCAACGCCCTTCTTGATCGTTCCATCCGGCAGTTTCTTCGTTCCGATGATACGCGGGTCCCAGTCGAGCTTGAACATAAAACCATCCTTGACACGGTTCTGTGCCATCAGTTCCTTCTTGCGCTCCTCTGCATCCATATACATACTGCGGAACTTGTACATCTTAAACTTCTTACCATTTTTTCCCACACGAACCTGCGAGAAGAACACCGGTCCCGGAGACTGACTCTTGATCGCCGGTGCAAGGAAAAGATAAAGAATTCCTGTGATCAGGCAACCTGCCAGACCACCCGCGATATCCATTGCACGCTTCAAGAATGCCTGCATCGGAGTTGCACAGTTGATGCTCGTCGTCAGCACTGTATAAATGCCAAACCGCTCCACAAACTGAATGTGGTCAGAAAAATCCTCCGACTTCGCAAGTCTTAAATGAACGACAACCCCCATCTCCATAAACTGATCCATCAGCTTCTTCGGGCGTTCCTGTCCATCCGGAATATTTAAGAAAACCTCATCCACCCATTCTCGGCAGACATACTCTGCAACAGTATCCTTATTTGCGACAACCTGAATATCCCCGTCAAGCATATCTCCGACACGATCCGCATCGAGAATCACAACGCCGACAATCTTGAATCCATCATAATTGTGATTGCAGATATTCGTAACCACCTGATCGACCATGCTGTTGACCGTCACAATAATCAGAGAACGTTTCGTCGAATCTGCCATATAGGCGAGAATGATCTTCTTCCAGAGGATTCTTGTAACAAAACTCAGGATTGCATACATAATCGCAATCATCAACATCATATACCGGGAATAAATTGAACTCTCCTTCGTCACAAACAAATAAAATGCCGTCATCAGAACCACGAGACAGACATGTTTGATCGTCGCCGTGAACTCGGAATAATAACCTCGCTTGAGCACATTTTTCATCGTCAGGAAAAACGCCATCACACACATATCAATGAGTAACATTGCAAGGTTTGTTGTCAAATAAATGCTGTCCCCATACGCCGTGATTCCACCATGCCGAATCGCATAGGCGACCAGATAGGCAATCTGGAGGCAACAGAGATCAAGCGCAGCAAAGTCGAGATGCTTTAGCCAGCCTTGCATCTTTCTCTTGTACATAGTTTTACCCCCCCCTAATTTTTTCTAATTCCCTTATTTTTATATTTCTGAGAAGTGATCTCTTGTCACTTTCTCAATAGACCTTATTTGATAAGGATTCTCTCTTAACAAAGAAAATGGGAAAGAACCTTGCAGGGTCCATTCCCACTTCTGCCTTCCTAACTTAACTCGTCACGCAACAAGGTTTTTGATTTTCTCAGCTTACTTTCCAGTCTTTCCCTTCTTGCCTGCTTTTCCGTCATCTGACTGGCTGTTATCCCCTTCGCCGTATCTTCCATACTTGCCATAGTACTTTCCGTAACGACCATACTTGCCGTATTTTCCGTACTTGCCATAGTACTTGCCATGCGGGTCCTCATCCGGGCGAACCTTATTGAGCACAACTCCGAGAATTCGGCATCCACTCTTGTCGAGCTGATCCTTTACCTTCTGCTCCAGATGGTAACTGATGCTTCCGCTCTCAATCACCATGACGGCTCCGTCACAATTTGTCGCAACAATCGCACCATCGATGACAGCTCCCATCGGCGGGGTATCAAAAATCACATAATCATACTGCTCTGCACCGTAGTTGATCAGCTCTCCGAAAAGATCCTCCTCGAGAAGCTCTGCCGGATTTGGGGAGTACGGTCCTGCAAAAATAATATCAAAATTCTCGACATCCGTCCGATTGATCACATCCTCAAGTTTCTTCTGTCCGCTGAGGTACTGAGACAAACCGCCAACATCTTTCTTCATCTGATAACGGCTTGCGAGTACCGACTTACGGATATCCGCATCGATCAGAAGAACTTTCTTTCCAATCTGTGCAAGAGAAACTGCCGTCACAACTGCAATCTGGCTCTTTCCCTCATCCGGAAGTGCGCTTGTGAACATGATCTTTCTCACATTGCTTCCGCAGAACTGAATGTTGGTACGAAGTGTCTTAATAGCTTCGCGATATGCATAACTGCTCTCACCGGCAAGCTGTCCTGCCAGCTCTACGATCTGTCCGCTCATCACTTCTTTCCTCCATTCTCTTCTCTCTCATACTTTCCGTAATATCCGTACTTCTTTCCGCTTCCTGCATTCTCCCAGTCCGGAATCGATGCGAGAACGGTAAGACCGAGATACCTCTCTACGTCTTCCTCACTGCGGATCGTATCATTCATCAGAACGGTAAGCACAATCACACCACAAGCGATCACGATACCTGCCATTGCGCCGAGCATCGCATTCTTCTTATTATTCGGGCTTGTCGGATAATCTGCAATCGTTCCCTTCTCAATGATTTTCGGCGGAACCATCTCCATGATGTCACCAATATACTCAGAAGAGGTGGATGCAATCGAATCAGCAAGCTGTTTTGCGAGTACCGGATCCGGATCGGTCACAGTCACGGTCAGGATACGGGTGTCAGACGGGTTGTCCGTCGTAATCTTTGATTTCAGCTGTTCATAGGTCATATCCAGGTGATTCTCAGAAATCACACTGGTGAGCACCGGACGGCTACTCAGGATTACCTTGTAATCCGCAGTCAGCTGGCTTCCGATCTGAAGATCTGCAAGTGAAGTCAGCGTCGTCTCCTTCGACAGGATGTACATCATCGCTGTGGAAGTATACTGAGGAGTCAGTACCAGCTTACTGTAGACACCGGCGATTCCGCCGCAGACAACTGCTGCCAGAATAATCGCCCAGAGTTTCTTCTTCATTGCAAGAAGAAGTTCAAGCAGGTCAATCTCTACCTCATCATTGTCATTATTCATCTGATTTTGGTTTTCCATTTTCTTCATCCCTGTTTTTTTATTTCCCCTATTGGTTCATTTCTCAACACTTTTATTGCATTTGTTCGCAGTAATCTTCGGAGCATCTCCTCATCCAAATGATTCTCAAGCCACTTTAATGCCTCCTGAATCTTCGGTTCTCTCCAGTCAATCCGATGCATGTCCGTTCCCATCAGATGAATATAACCCTTCTTGACCTGGTTTCGACACCAACGGGTCTCTGCCTGAAAAATACTTCCATTCAGACTGTCATAATTCATCTGAAGCAAACATCCGCTTCGTCTCAAATCCTGAAGATTTCTCTCCTCTCTCAGGCAACGATATCTCTCCATATGTGCGACGATCGGCACATAACCGGCAGACAGAAGCTGACGGATTCCGCGATACAGATTCTGATACGGCACAGATGGATCAAATTCCACAAGAACATAACGGCTTCCATTCAAAGGCAGAGCACGCCCGTTTTCCAAATCTCTCAACAGTTCTTCCTTATAATAGGTTTCCTGTCCGAGATAAAGCTGAAAACCCGGCAGCTTCTGCTGAACCCGCTGTCTCAGTTCCTGAATCAATTCCTGATATCCTGTGATTCCACGCCGATGAGAATAATGTGGAGTTGCAACCACTGCACCGATTCCCTCTGCTGCAGCCATCTCCAACATCTTTAAGGACTCCTCCATAGATCCAGAACCGTCATCCACTCCCGGAAGAATATGTGCATGAACATCTACAATAACCGGCAGTCTATTCACGCCCTCTCCTCCTTTCTTTGATCGTGTCATGATGTTCTGAAAAGAATCTCGAAATATGGCGGTTTTGCCACATTCCTAAGATAGCATGAAACATCTCAAAATTCAAGTTCTTTTCAGCATTTCCATTTTCTGCTTTGTTTTTCCTCAAAAACAAAGGATATTCCCGCCATTTCACCAAAAATTGGCGGAAATACCCATATATTTTACTCTGTTATTTTGGTCTAAACTGACTGTAGGATTTTCCCGGAATCATTCCGCCGCGGTAAGATGCAAGCTCACTCACCGTCACAAGCTGGTATCCCCGGTTCACAAGCTCCGGAATCACGACCTCACTTGCATCTGCGGTCGCACTGTAAAGGTCGTGCATCAGGATGATGTCTCCGTCCTTCACATTGTCGAGAATCGTCTGGATTGTACTCTGTGCATCTCTTGTCTTCCAGTCGAGCGTGTCCACGCTCCAGAGAATTGCCGGCATCGAGATCGCTCCGACTGCCGCCATTCCAGCATCACTCTTCGCTCCGCCGACCGGACGCATCAGCACCGGAGTGATTCCGCAGGCATCTGAAATCAGGTGGTTATTCTGCTCAAGCTGAGCCGTCAGTCCCGCCTGATCCTCCTTCGTCATTGCGACATGGTCATAGGTGTGGTTTCCGACCTCACAGCCCTGGGCAACCATCTGCTTGACGACATCCATATTTTTTGCGACCTGACGACCGACCATGAAGAACGTTGCCCGACCTCCATATTCTTTGAGTTTTGCAAGAATTCGCGCTGTGGACTCGGAAGAAGGACCATCATCATAAGTCAGGGCGATCATCGGCTTTGTCGGATCGATGTTTCCGGCGTAAGAATTACCGTCGGCAAGTTTCTTTGCCACCGAAATTCGGATTCCCTGAATCGGAAGACCGACACCATATGCACCTGCCTCTTCTCCATTTTTCATCCAGTCTGTCCACTGGTTATCCTGAAGAACGCTGTAAAGAATGTCATACTGCTCGGCAAGCTGACCCGTCAGCTCCATCGCGATTGCTTCAAGCGGTTCATTTCCATCCGCTTTTCCGGACTCATTGCCATCCTCAACCCAGTCGAGCCATCCAGTTCCGCTCAAGTTTGCGCGATAGGTCACAGTTCCCGTCATTCCGTAAGGCTGACCATTCAAAGTCGCACGAAATGCGGTCACATACTTGTCTGATGGTGTCATGCAGTAGGAATTATCCGCAAAGAAACGGCTCCAGCCAATGTTACTTACAGAAACTCCGTAGATTGCACTGACTCCGTCACCACTCTCCTCGCTTTGTCCCTCTGCACCGCTCTGACCATCCTGCGCTCCGGCTCCAGCTCCGTCTAAACTTACCGAATCTGCATCGGACTCACTCGCATTTACCTCGCCTGACGAGACGACCTGATCGGAACTTGCCTTTTTTCCAAAATGCCCGGCAACTGCCATGACGACAGAGCCGATTGCCAGACAAAACAGGATCACTGCCATCACCAGCATGGCACGAATTCGTCTTGCACGGCGAATCCTCTGACGTCTCAGGCGCTCTCTCCTTGCCTGAATCTGACGTCTCTCCTCCTCGCTGAATCCGCCGTCTCTCCTCTTTTCACTCATCTGTTTCCCCCAAAGAATCGAATCAATTTTATCATTCTGTCTCTCCTTGATGCCAAATGTATGTAACGTTATTCGCTTCTTGTTTTTTCTATCATGAGAACAGTCTTTTCTAAATTTAAACGCAGAAATCTTTTCTGAATTCAGAAATCTTTCCTATGCGAAAAGTCCCCGGCACTGTGTCCAAAAAGGCAGCACCGGGGACCTGTATTCTTGCTATATGATTCTATATAAAACTATGCATGATTCAAGATCGGAAAGCAAAACAATCGCTTACTCTTCCGGAGTATTGTCCTCATCCGCACCGAAATCATCGCTGTCATCGTCGTCGTTGATGCCAAGAACCTCAACAGCCTCGGTATCATTCTCCTCAGATGTGGTTACGATATCGTCATCATCCTCGTCCATCATGATCTCGTCATCCATCTCAAGCTCAGTATCCAGCTTGACATCGCGATAGTGCCTCATTCCGGTACCAGCCGGGATCAGCTTACCGATGATAACGTTCTCCTTCAGACCGATCAGATGGTCAACCTTTCCGTTGATTGCAGCCTCGGTCAGAACCTTGGTGGTCTCCTGGAAGGATGCAGCGGACAGGAAGGAATCAGTTGCAAGAGATGCCTTCGTAATACCAAGCATAACCTGCTTGCCCTCTGCCGGCTTCTTGTTCTCCTCGATCAGCTTCTCGTTCATCTCATTGAAGTCCAGAACATCCATGGATACGCCCGGCAGAACATCGCTGTCACCGCTCTCCTCAATTCTGATCTTCTTCAGCATCTGACGAACGATCATCTCGATATGCTTATCGTTGATTTCTACACCCTGAAGACGGTATACACGCTGTACCTCCTGGATCATGTAATCCTGTACGGCACGAACGCCCTTGATCTTCAGAATATCATGCGGGTTTACACTACCTTCGGTCAGCTCATCACCAGCCTCGATTACCTGCTCATCCTGAACCTTGATTCTGGAACCGTAAGGAATCAGATAGGTCTTGGTGTTGCCGGTCTCGGTATCGGTTACAACGATCTCGCGCTTCTTCTTCGTATCTTTCAGGGTAACAACACCGCCGAACTCGGAGATGATTGCAAGTCCCTTCGGCTTACGAGCCTCGAAAAGCTCCTCGACACGAGGAAGACCCTGTGTGATATCTCCACCTGCTACACCGCCGGTATGGAAGGTACGCATTGTCAGCTGAGTACCCGGCTCACCGATGGACTGTGCTGCGATGATACCGACAGCCTCACCAACCTGTACCGGCTGGCCGGTTGCCATGTTCGCACCGTAACACTTTGCACATACACCGACATGAGACTTACAGGTCAGGACGGTACGGATCTTCACAGAGTCACGACCCTGCTTGTTCAGAACCTTCATAACTGCTGCCGCACGCTTCGGGGTGCACATATGGTTTGCCTCGATCACAGTCTCACCGGAATCCGGATCTACAATGGTCTCAGCGATATAACGTCCTGTGATACGCTCCTCAAGACTCTCGATGCTCTCCTTGCCATCTGCAAATGCCTTGATCTCCATGTACGGGATTGCCTTGCCTTCACAGCAGTCAATCTCACGGACAATCAGATCCTGGGAGACATCTACCAGACGTCTGGTCAGGTAACCAGAGTCAGCAGTACGAAGAGCCGTATCGGACAGTCCCTTACGAGCTCCGTGTGCAGAGATGAAGTACTCCAGTACGTCAAGACCCTCACGGAAGTTGGACTTGATAGGAAGTTCGATTGTGTGACCGGTTGTATCTGCCATCAGGCCTCGCATACCAGCCAGCTGTTTGATCTGCTTATCAGATCCTCGAGCTCCGGAGTCAGCCATCATATAGATGTTGTTGTACTTATCCAGACCGCTTAACAGATCATGGGTCAGCTGATCATCGGTGGTCTTCCAGGTCTCGATAACCTCTTTGTAACGCTCTTCCTCAGTGATAAGACCACGGCGGAAGTTCTTGGAAATACGGTCAACCGTTGCCTGTGCGTCAGCGATCAGCTTCGGCTTGGAAGCCGGCACAGTCATATCGGAAATGGATACGGTCATAGCAGCCTTGGTGGAGTACTTGTAACCGATTGCCTTGATGTCATCCAGAGTTACTGCGGTCTGGGTTGCACCATGCACATTGATAACCTTCTCCAGGATCTGCTTCAACTGCTTCTTACCTACGTGGAAATCAACTTCCAGAACAAGCTCATTTCCTTCAATCGAACGATCCACGAATCCAAGATCCTGCGGAATGATCTCATTGAAGATGAAACGACCTACGGTGGACTCTACCACGCCGGTCTTTACGGTGCCATCCGGCATCTTGCGGCTGATGCGGACTTTTACTCTGGAGTGCAGAGTCTCAACACCGTTCTCGTATGCAAGAATTGCCTCATTGACACTCTTGAATACCTTGCCCTCGCCCTTTGCACCCGGACGCTCCTGAGTCAGATAGTAGATACCAAGGACCATATCCTGAGACGGAACGGCTACCGGACCACCATCGGACGGCTTCAGCAGGTTGTTCGGAGACAGAAGCAGGAAACGACACTCTGCCTGTGCCTCTACGGACAACGGCAGATGTACTGCCATCTGGTCTCCATCGAAGTCTGCGTTGAATGCGGTACATACAAGCGGATGGAGCTTGATTGCCTTACCTTCTACAAGGATCGGCTCGAATGCCTGGATACCCAGACGATGCAGGGTAGGTGCACGGTTCAGCATAACCGGATGCTCTTTGATGACATCCTCGAGGACATCCCAAACTTCCGGCTGAAGGCGCTCTACCATCTTCTTTGCGCTCTTGATGTTGTGAGCGGTTCCGTTCTGAACCAGCTCCTTCATAACGAACGGCTTGAACAGCTCGATTGCCATCTCCTTCGGAAGACCACACTGGAAGATCTTCAGCTCCGGTCCTACGACGATAACGGAACGTCCGGAATAGTCAACTCGCTTACCGAGCAGGTTCTGACGGAAACGTCCCTGCTTACCTTTCAGCATATCGGAAAGAGATTTCAGAGCACGGTTACCCGGGCCGGTTACCGGACGGCCTCTTCTGCCGTTATCGATCAGGGCATCGACTGCCTCCTGAAGCATACGCTTCTCGTTGCGGACGATGATATCCGGTGCGCCAAGCTCAAGCAGGCGTGCCAGACGGTTGTTTCTGTTGATGATTCTGCGGTACAGATCATTCAGATCGGAGGTTGCGAAACGACCACCGTCAAGCTGTACCATCGGACGGATATCCGGCGGAATTACCGGAATTACAGTCATAACCATCCACTCCGGCTTGTTGCCGGAGGTGCGGAATGCCTCCACAACCTCCAGACGCTTGATGATGCGGGCACGCTTCTGACCGCTTGAATCCTTGAGCTCTCTGCGGAGCATCTCAGACTCTTTCTCCAGATCGATTGCACGCAGGAGTTCGAGAATTGCCTCGGCACCCATTCCTACACGGAAGTTGCCGTAGCCCCACTTCTCTACTTCCTCACGGTACTCCTTCTCAGACAGAACCTGCTTATACTGCAGGCCGGTCTGCTTTGCATCCAGAACGATGTAGGATGCAAAGTACAGAACCTTCTCCAGGATTCTCGGGGAGATATCCAGGATCAGACCCATACGGCTCGGGATTCCCTTAAAGTACCAGATATGGGAAACAGGAGCAGCCAGCTGAATATGACCAATGCGCTCTCTACGCACGCTGGACTTGGTAACCTCTACGCCACATCGATCGCAGATAACGCCTTTGTAGCGAATTTTTTTATATTTTCCGCAGTGACATTCCCAGTCCTTCGTCGGTCCGAAGATCCGCTCGCAGAACAGACCATCGCGCTCCGGCTTCAGGGTACGATAGTTGATGGTCTCAGGCTTCTTAACCTCTCCGTGGGACCACTCCAGGATCTTCTCCGGGGAAGCCAGACCGATCTGGATAGCGTCAAATGTCAACGGCTGATAAGTTGTTTCATTTGTCTCAGGCATGAGCGATACTCCCTTCTGTTATTCTAATTCTGTGGAATCGTCAAAATCATCGCCATCTGTGTAGTCATCATGGGTATACGCGTCATCGTTCGCATCCTCGCCACCTACACTTACCAGTTCGTCGCCCTTGAACTCCTGCTTCTGGTAACCGTATTTGCCATAGGAATCCTCATCGTCCTTGTAACGATGATCTCCCTCGATAACAGAACGAAGATCGGTATCACCGTAGTCGATGTTCTCGCCGATTTCAACCTCGCTGCCGTCCTCACGCAGCACACGCACATCCAGTCCGAGGGACTGCAGCTCTTTGAGCAGTACCTTGAAGGACTCCGGAACGCCCGGCTCAGGGATGTTCTCGCCCTTGATGATTGCCTCGTAAGTCTTAACACGACCTACAACATCATCAGACTTCACGGTCAGGATCTCCTGAAGGGTGTAGGATGCACCATATGCCTCAAGAGCCCAAACCTCCATCTCTCCGAAACGCTGTCCACCGAACTGTGCCTTACCACCCAGAGGCTGCTGAGTAACCAGAGAGTATGGGCCAGTGGAACGCGCATGGATCTTATCGTCAACCAGGTGATGCAGTTTCAGGTAGTGCATGTGTCCGATGGTTACCGGGCTGTCGAAGTACTCACCGGTACGTCCATCACGCAGTCTTACCTTACCGTCTCTTCTAAGCGGAACGCCCTTCCAGAGTTCTCTGTGCTCCAGATGAGATCCGAGATAATCCATCACTTCCGGTTTCAGGGTATCTTTATATTTCTCCTGGAAATCTTCCCAAGAGGAATTTACATAATCATTTGCGACATCGAGGGTATCCATGATGTCAACCTCGTTTGCACCGTCGAATACCGGCGTTGCAATGTTGAAGCCGAGTGCCTTGGCTGCAAGGCTTAAGTGAATCTCCAGGACCTGTCCGATATTCATTCGAGACGGCACGCCCAGAGGATTCAGTACGATATCAAGCGGACGGCCATTCGGCAGGAACGGCATATCCTCTACCGGAAGAACGCGGGAAACGACACCCTTGTTACCATGACGTCCTGCCATCTTATCGCCGACAGAAATCTTACGCTTCTGAGCGATGTAGATGCGAACCGTCTGGTTTACGCCAGGAGCCAGCTCGTCGCCGTTCTCTCTCGTAAATACCTTTGCGTCTACGATGATACCATATGCACCGTGCGGTACTTTCAGGGAGGTATCACGAACCTCTCTTGCCTTCTCACCGAAGATTGCACGGAGCAGGCGCTCCTCAGCGGTCAGCTCAGTCTCACCCTTCGGGGTTACCTTACCAACCAGAATATCTCCGGCGCGAACCTCTGCACCGATACGGATAATTCCGCGCTCATCCAGATCCTTCAGAGCATCGTCGCCGACGCCCGGAACGTCACGGGTGATCTCTTCCGGTCCGAGCTTGGTATCACGAGCCTCTGCCTCGTACTCCTCGATATGAACGGAAGTGTATACATCCTCCTGAACAAGACGCTCAGACAGAAGAACTGCATCCTCGTAGTTGTAACCTTCCCAGGTCATGAATCCGATCAGCGGGTTCTTACCAAGTGCGATCTCACCGTTCTTTGTGGACGGACCATCTGCGATAACCTCACCAACCTCAACGTGATCGTTCTTGTATACGATCGGCTTCTGGTTGTAGCAGTTGGACTGGTTGCTTCTCTTGAACTTCGTCAGATGATATACATCACGGTTGCCGTTGTCATCACGGCGGATGATGATCTCATTGGAAGCAGAGCGCTCTACCACGCCGGCATGCTTTGCGACAACGCAGACACCGGAGTCAACTGCTGCCTTTGCCTCGATACCGGTACCAACAGCCGGAGCCTCGGTGGTCAAAAGCGGAACGGCCTGACGCTGCATGTTCGATCCCATCAGAGCACGGTTTGCATCATCGTTCTGAAGGAAAGGAATCATGGAAGTTGCCACGGAGAATACCATCTTCGGGGACACATCCATCAGGTCTACGTTCTTCTTTAAGAACTCAGAAGTCTCCTCGCGGAAACGACCGGAAACGTTGTTATTTACAAAATAGCCATTCTCATCGAGAGGGGTATTTGCCTGTGCTACGATGAAGTTATCCTCCTCGTCAGCGGTCAGGTAAACAACCTCGTCGGTTACGCGCGGGCCATTCGGATCGTTCTTGTCAACGATTCTGTACGGAGCCTCGATGAAGCCGTACTGGTTTACACGAGCGTAGGTTGCCAGAGAGTTGATCAGACCGATGTTCGGTCCCTCAGGAGTCTCGATCGGGCACATACGACCGTAGTGCGTGTAGTGTACATCTCGTACCTCGAATCCGGCACGGTCTCTTGACAGACCGCCAGGTCCCAGTGCGGAGAGACGACGCTTATGAGTCAGCTCGGAAAGCGGGTTGTTCTGATCCATGAACTGAGACAGCTGGGAACTTCCGAAGAACTCCTTAACTGCTGCGGTTACCGGCTTGATGTTGATCAGAGACTGCGGTGTAATACCGTCCATATCCTGAGTCGTCATACGCTCGCGAACGACACGCTCCATACGGGACAGACCGATGCGGTACTGGTTCTGTAAGAGCTCGCCGACTGCACGGATACGACGGTTGCCCAGGTGATCGATATCATCTGCATTACCGATGCCACCCTCAAGATGCATGTTGTAGTTGATCGAAGCGATGATGTCTTCCTTCGTGATGTGCTTCGGGATCAGCTCGCTCATGTTGCGATGGATCAGATCCTTGAGTGCATCCTGATCATCTCCAGCTTCTTCCAGAATAGTCTTTAATACCGGGTAATATACTAATTCTGTAACACCAACTTCTGCCGGATCGAAGTCTACATAAGCAGACAGGTCTACCATCTGGTTGGACAGAACCTTGTAGTTTCTCTCCATACCCTCGATCATAACAAACGGAACTGCGGAGTTCTGAAGGGTCTCTGCCAGCTCCTTGTCCACGGTGGTTCCAGCCTCTGCCAGTACCTCACCTGTGGTCATATCAACAACATCCTCTGCCAGCTTCTGACCCTTGATGCGGTTCTTGAAGTGGAGTTTCTTGTTGAATTTATATCTGCCGACTTTGGCCAGGTCATAACGGCGCGGGTCAAAGAACATGCTGTTTAACAGGCTTTCTGCACTATCAACGGATAACGGCTCGCCCGGACGGATCTTGCGGTAGAGTTCCAGCAGACCATCCTGATAGTTCTCGGAGGTATCTTTGCCGAAGCTAGCCTGCAGTTTAGGCTCATCGCCGAACAGTTCGAGAATCTCTGCGTTCGTACCATAGCCCAACGCACGGATCAGCACGGTCACCGGTACCTTACGGGTACGGTCCACGCGCACATAGAAGATATCATTGGAATCCGTCTCATACTCCAGCCATGCTCCGCGGTTCGGGATTACCGTACAGCTGTACAGCTCCTTACCGATCTTATCATGTCCAATGCCATAATAGATGCCCGGGGAACGCACCAGCTGGCTGACGATAACACGCTCTGCACCGTTGATGACAAATGATCCGGTGTCGGTCATAAGCGGAAGATCGCCCATGAAAATTTCGTGTTCATTGATCTCTTCTTTATCTTTATTGTAGAGTCTTACTTTCACCTTTAACGGTGCTGCGTAAGTAGCGTCGCGTTCCTTGCACTCCTCTATGGTGTACTTGACCTCATCCTTACATAAAGTAAAATCTACGAATTCCAGGCTCAAATGACCTGCAAAGTCGGAGATTGGGGAGATATCTTCAAATACTTCTTTCAGGCCTTCATTGAGGAACCACTGATAGGAGTCTTTTTGAATCTCAATCAGGTTTGGCATCTCAAGAACTTCTTTCTGTCTTGAGAAGCTCATTCTAACGCTTTTCCCGGATGTGACCGGACGCATTCTGCTTTTCTCCATTGACGTTTCACCCCTGTTTTCTAATCGATATTCTAAAGCATTCTCAGGGCGCAAAAGGCCCATAATGCCACAATAGTGCACACTCCATAATATCATAGCCATGTCAAGGTGTCAAGTTTTTTATGCACAAAAATTTCAGGAAATCTTGCATTTTATTTGCAAAAATGATATACTAATGGAACAAGTCTGTCCTAATACAGAAAGAATTTACTGGAGGTAGCCCCCATGTGGTCGATTGTATTCAATGTGTTACTGGTGATTCTGGTCATCATGGCCATCGCTCTCGGTGTGCTGTATTTCTTTGGCCGGAAGCTGGAAAAGAAACAGGTAGAACAGCAGCAGATGCTGGAAGCTGCAAAACAGACCGTGTCGATGCTGATTGTTGATAAGAAGAAAATGAAAATCAAGGATGCTGTGGAAGCTGGTCTTCCAAAACAGGTTCTTGAGCAGACTCCTTCCTATATGCGCTGGGCAAAACTGCCGGTTGTTAAGGCTAAGATCGGACCGCGTATGATGACGATGATCGCAGATGAGCGGGTATTCGAGATTCTTCCGGTTAAGGTGGAAGCAAAGGTTGTAATAAGCGGAATCTATATTTCCGAGATTAAGAGCGTCCGCGGTGGCGTGCTCCCGAAACCGCAGAAGAAGAAAGGCTTCTTCGCACGTTTCAAGAAAGACAAGAACGAGAAATAATGACTTCAGGACAGAAATAAAACTCCCGATCGATTTTGCTGGATGCCGAATCGGTCGGGAGTTTTTTTCTTGCGCTCCTCATGCGGGTAAAGTCATGCAAACACGCTCTCGCTCCGGGTTTGCATGATCTTTCCCGCTTCGGAGCACTTCAAGATACATCCCTGCAAAAATAAAAAGCAATATATTACTCCTCATACATCGGCTCGTATGGCTCGCGGTCCTGGGAATCGAATTCCTCGCGGATCTTTGCGCGAAGCTCCGGCTTCGTGAAAAGGTCATAGGCTGTGCCTGCAAAAATTTTGGCGGCGTAGAATGCGCCCTTCTGTCCGATCGTGCTTCCAGCGGAGGCACAGCTCTGCCAGGTGTGCGGTCCGACACCGACCGGCCAGCATGCGGTTGTGAAGAAGTTCATCGGCATGATCTGGCTGACATCTCCGGTGTCGGAGGAAGCGGTGAGCGGTGCTTTCTCCCACGCGTCTCTTGATACAATGCCTTCGGCAAGAACTTTTTCTTTCGCCTCGTAGACTTTCTGGTCGTGTGCCTTGATCGCCGAATCTACGGTATCCTGAAGACTCTTCGCAAATGCAAGTTCCTCCTCCGTATATACAGGAGGTTCGATCTCGTTCATATTCTCCCAGGTCAGATCCTCGAACGATTTCTCACCGAGCATATCACAGCAACCATACTCAACCTTGATGTCAACTTCGGTCTCCGTCATCATTGCAGCGCCCTGTGCGACGAGACCAAGACGTCTGAGGATTTCTTTCACATCAGAGATGTGCGGAGCTCTCGTAAAATACCATGCGCTTGCCTTGTCCGGCACGATGTTCGGAGCAAAACCGCCGCTGTCCGTTGTGTAATGGATTCTCGCCTTGTCCATCACATGCTCTCTCAAGTAGTTTGCGCCGACACTCGTCAGCTCCACTGCATCGAGGGCACTTCTTCCGCGCTCCGGCGCAAATGCTGCATGGGAGGTGCGTCCTTTAAATTTATATTTTACAGATGCACTTGCAAGATAGCCCTCGTCGCAGACCATGTTCGAGGACATCGGATGCCAGCTGAGTGCCATATCACAGCCGTCAAACATGTGATAATATGCCATCTTTACTTTTCCGCTGAGAAGCTCTTCCTCCGGACAGCCATAGAAACGGATGGTTCCCGGAATTTTTTCTTTCTCGAGGAAACGGCGAATCGCAATCGCTCCAGTCACAGCACCTGCACCGAGAAGATTGTGACCACAGCCATGTCCCGGTGCTCCGGCAGTCACCGGCTCTTTTGTGATCTGACATTTCTGGGAAAGTCCCGGAAGTGCATCGTACTCACCGAGAACTGCGATCACCGGACTTCCGCTTCCATACTCTGCATAAAATGCATGTGGAAGATGCTCATTGTTCGTGATTGTGAATCCCTCTTTTGTCAAAAGTTCCCGCATCAGATCTGCCGAGCGTTTCTCATTTCCGCCTGTCTCCGGGTGATTCCAGAGATCCAAGCAGACGTTTGTACACATTGCTTCGAGATCCTTCATGTGATCCAGCATTTCCTTCTTGCTCATCTTACCTCGCTCCTTTTCATAGAAATTTCTAACCACTCTCAGTTTTCTTTCAAAATTGACAATGATCTTTTTTCTCATTGTCGCTCATTCAGCGTAAAATTTCAATGATCCATATTCTATATTAATGATCTGCCTGTTTCTTGTAAGTTGCAAGTGTCACTCCGATTGCGACAAAGACGCTTGCCAACGTTCCGAGATAGTTTGCCGCACCCGGAAGCCATGCAAAGATTCCTGCCTTGATTGCCACATAGATCAGAATCGAAAAAATCAGGATTCCGCTTGCAAATCCGACTTTGCGGATTCCAAACTGCATCAGAAGGGCTCCAAAAAGAGCTGGAAGCAGATAGTTCAGTGCCTCGATGACTCCTGCCGGCATTTTTGCAAGAACAGAGCTTCCAAGAATAACACCGATCGTGAGCACAGAGACATTGATGACGATCGAGGTTGCCATACCGAGAATCGAGATCACAGACCCCTTCTCTGTTCCTGGCTCTACACCTGCCGCAATCTGTGCCATGCTTGCACACGGAACTCTCATGTTCGAGATGTTTCCGGACAGGAATGCCATGTACGTTCCAATCGGACCAAGCACCGTAAAGTAGGAGATCGGCTCTACGATCCACAGAAATCCAAATGCACTCGCTGCCGCAATAAAAGCAGTCAAAAGAGCTGCCGGATCCGGAAGTAATCCGTATACCACTGCAAGCATCACTGCCGGAAGAAACGAGCACACAACACCGAGAAATCCCGTGACTTTTCCGATTCTGTGCATCTTCGGCATATATTCGCTCTCATAAAAATCATTTTTTCCCATTGTCCATTCCTCCCTCAAATTCACATCGATTTGAAATTTCTAAATCTATCACGCACCATGCATTTTTTATTTTGCAAACCAAATCATCTAAAAAAAACGGTTACGGAAGCAGTGCCGTGATAATCATTGCCGACAGAATCGCAATCGTCAGATTCCATTCTTTGAGCCATCTTAAATTCTCTTTCTCTGATAATTTCAGGAGAACCGCCATAAAAACAGCTCCAAGCACACAGGCAATCGAATATTTATTTAATTTAATCAGATGAGACGCTGACATCGAACTGAATGCACCGATGATTGCTGCCGTGGAGATCGCCATCAGCTTCGCCGGATCACCGCCGGAAATCTTGTGCTGTACCTTATCCATGCGGTTTGCGGAAATCGTTGCAAAGATGATCCAACCGATTGATCCAAGCACCATCGTCCACACTGCCATATCAAGTGCAAGCGGAGTCATCGGATCAGCACCGAGCTGAACACCAACTGAGGAAGTTCCAAATCCCGCTGCGATCGACTCAAACATAACCGAACCGATCAGGGAGAGTCTCATCCACGCCATCGGCGCTCCGACTGTAATCAGCAGAGAAAGCATTCCGCTTAAAATAACAATTGACGGACCAATCGATGTCGTTGCACTGCTCCTGACAGCATGCTTCATCTGCTGGTCCGTCAACCCAATCTTCTCTCCCGCTTTCCACGCATTTCTGGCAAACACAATCGCCTGCATAAGCACCAGCACGACCGGAAGTCCACATGCAATCCACATCGAAAGTCCATTTGCAATCTTCATAGCATCCATACTCAACTACCTCCTGTACCTTGATTTTTTACAATAGATTTTTCTTTGAAACGCATCCATGAACCGAACCGGTCACTGGCATTTCACAGGTGTAAAAGTATAAAAAAAGCGAAGTTGCCCTCCTCAAGGCATCTTCGCTTCTGAGCGTAATCATAGCAATATTTTTTTTATTTGTCAATAATTACTCTTCCATTAGCTGCAAATCTGCGCCGACACGCGGGCAGACATCGACCGTGATCTGGCAGTCTGAGACATGGTCGTAATTAATGTCAAGAGAATAGTCGATTGCCACATGAAGGTGGTCCTCTTCCCATTCCTGCTCAATCTTGATTGTCGTCAGCTGAACGAGCATCTCTCCCATCGGAGTTGCATAGCTCGTCGTGCTTCTTTCCCCCTCTGCGAACGAGAGAACCGCCGTCGCTGCACCGGTCTTCTTTACTTCCATGCGATTTTCCGAGATCTTGATCGTGTTTCGGATACTCTCCTCGATCCCGTCAATCACCTCGTCATAAAGGATATAATGTTTGCCGTTTTTCCAGAAATAATCTCCGGACGTGATGACTTCCACATCATCGTGCTCTCCATCGATCAGCTGAAGTCCGCTGATCCGCACCAGAACATCTCTCGTCATAATTCCTCCGTTCTAATACTCCTCGATGTTGATCTTTTGCGTCTCTTTCACCTCATCCGGAAGAATCGAGGTCGCAAAATCCGTAAATTTCTCCGCAAGGTCGCTGACATAGAACTGATATTTTTCTCCTTCAAGCGGATCTTCCGGATTTCGATTCAGTCCATGCGCCTTGAGAAGTTCCTTCAACTCAATCGCCGTCTCATAGGCAGGATTGACGAGCGTTACCTCATCGCCGAGCAGACGACGAAGCGTCGAGCGCAAAAGCGGATAATGCGTGCAACCCATCACAAGCGTGTCGATGTAGCGACCCTTGAGCGGTGTCAGATAACGGGATGCCATCTCATCCGTCACAGAATCGTGCCAAAGTCCCTCCTCGACAAGCGGAACAAAAAGCGGGCAGGCCTTTCCGGTCACCTCGATGTCCGGTCTCATCTCCTGCATCACCTTCGTATAGACTCCGCTTCGGACAGTCGCCTCCGTTCCGATCACGCCGATCTTTCCATTGCGCGTTGCAGAAACTGCTGCCCGCGCCCCTGCATTGACCACACCGATGATCGGGATATCCGACTCTTTTGCCACAATCTCAAGCGCATACGCACTCGCCGTGTTACAGGCAATCACGATCGCCTTGACTCCCTTTGTCCGAAGGAAACGGATGATCTGGCGAGAATAACGGACAATCGTGTCCTGAGACTTGCTTCCATAAGGAACGCGTGCCGTATCTCCAAAATAGACAATGCGCTCCTCCGGAATCTGGCGCATGATCTCTCTTGCAACCGTGAGACCGCCGATTCCAGAATCAAACACGCCAACCGGCGCATTTCTATCGATGCCAATCCGATCAAGATCATTTGGAATTTTCTTTTCCTCTGCTCCCATCGTCTGTCACCTATCTTTCAAATGCAAAATCAATCAAATGGTCAATCAGCTCTGTCTTCGGAATTCCAGCTGCCTCCCAGAGCATCGGATACATGCTGATCGCCGTAAATCCCGGAAGGGTGTTGATCTCGTTAAAGATCACCTCACCGTCTGCGGTTACAAAGAAATCCACGCGTGCAAGACCGTAACCGTCCACTGCGTTGAAGATCTTTTCTGCGGAAGTCTTGACACGAGCACTCGCATCGCCTGGAAGCTCCGGATTCACAACCGTTCTCGACTCCTGATTGTTATACTTTGCATCGAAATCATAGAAATCTGCCGCTGCCAGAACCTCACCGACTACGGAAGACTTCACCGGTTTTGTGCCGCCGCCGAGAACAGCACACTCGATCTCACGTCCAACAATCGTCTCCTCGACAAGGATCTTGCGGTCATGGCGACCAGCCTCTTTCAGTCCTGCGATCAACTCCTCGCGGTTCTCTGCCTTGGAAACACCCTTTGAAGAACCTGCGTTTGACGGCTTGATAAATACCGGATAAGCAAAACGATCTTCCACGCGGCGCACAACGCTGTCGAGATCCTTCTCCATCTTCCAACGCATTACCGGAATATAGGCTGCCTGACGGATACCGAGATCGTCAACGATAATCTTTGTATACAATTTATCCATCGAAACTGCGGACGCCAGAACACCACATCCCACATATGGAATCTTTGCAAGCTCAAACAGACCCTGAACCGTTCCGTCCTCGCCGTAGAGACCGTGCAGAACCGGGAATGCCACATCGATATGCTCCTCCCAGGTCTCATCACCCTCCTGGAACAGAACACACTGCTTTGTCGCATCCGGAAGCAGGAACGCACTTACCTTGCCAGCTCTCCATGCGCCGGAACGAATCTCCTCAACAGAATCCGTCTTCACCCAATGTCCCTCTTTGGTAATACCAATCAGAATCAAGTCATACCTGGTCTGATCTATCAGTTCAATCACATTTCCTGCGGACATGCAGGATACCTCATGCTCAGAGGACTGTCCTCCAAACAGAACTGCGATTTTTTTCTTCTTCATCTCTCTTTTCCTCCTGGAAATATGCTCATACTCACTCCGATCCTGCTTCCCCATCGTTCTCTTTCATTTCTTCTATTCTTATTCGTTTTCGATTCTATAAAAGACAAACATTGGGAAATATGGGATCTGACTGCGTCGAATCTGATTAATTATATCATATTTGTCAATACTTAAAAACAAGAATCATCCGACGCACCCAAAATGAAGTTTATAAAAAATTCTACAATAAAACAAGCCATGAATTTAACAGAAAGGAGAATTTTCTTGAAAAACTCATCTTGCTCCACCCGTCCCCACTTTCCGGGAGTCCTCGCTATCATTCTCCTCGTCTTTCTGCTCTGCCTCACAGCGCTCCAAAATCAGCGGGAGACACTTGCCACACACATTTCTCCTGCCATTCTGCGTTTTCATGTGCTCGCAGACAGCGACCGCAAGGAAGACCAGCGCGTTAAGCTCGAAGTCCGCAGTCTCATTCTCGACCTGATCAAAGAACACCTGCCAGAACACGCTGACAAGCAAGAAACGATTCAATGGATTCTCTCATCCAAACCATTTATTGAGCAGACCGCCAACTCCTACCTCTCCGATCACGGCTTTTCCTATGAGTCCCAGCTCTCCCTTGAGCACACCTACTTTCCGACCCGGACTTATGACAATCTCATCTTTCCATGTGGAAATTACGATGCCATTCGCCTCGTCCTCGGAAGTGGACAAGGTCATAACTGGTGGTGTGTCCTATACCCTGCCTTCTGCTTCACCGATGAGGTCTGCAAACCACTCGCCGCCAAAGAACTCGCCAGGCTGAAATCCGTGATCCAAAAAGACGATTACCCCGCCCTTGTGGATAATCGTCCTGATCTGGAAGTTACTTTTTCATTTTTATTTAATCCGGATTCACAAGTCCCGTGACTGCCCACTGATACGTCTCAATCGCCTGTCTTAAAGCCGTATCCGCATTCTCGTAGGAAGCCTCCTTGCTGTAATAGCTGAGCATTCCTCCAAGATACTGCGTCTCCGACATCATTCCGAGTTCTTTCATCTTTGCGTAGCTGTCCGCACTCTTCTTTGCCGACTCAAATCCATCTTTTGCACTCTCATACGCGACAAGTTTTGCCTGCACATCGTTGTAGAGTTCCTGCATCTTGATCGTCATCTTCTCATCGCTCTCATTGATCGCGTTGAGACGGGCAGTATCTCCCGCATAAGTGTTTGCGGAAGCAGAATGGCGCAACTGCTGAAGCTGGGTATTGTTTCCGATCGCCTTTTTCGTGTCCTCCTCAAGATTCATCTGAGTAATCTTGGAAGTATCCACGGACGGAATCGATGCAATCTGCGGGGTCGCGTCTGCCGGCCATCCGGTCATCGTGCAGATCTTCGGCAGGATCTGGGTGAGCGCACTGTCAATCGTCTCAATATTCGACTGTGCAGTCAACTGGTTCTTCTGTGCAGTCAGCACATCTGTCGCCGTCGCCATTCCAAGTTCCTGCTGTTTGAGCGCAAGCGCATACTGGCGATCGTAGAGTTCCTTCATATGAACCAGAACGGCGCGCTGTTTTGAGAGGGAATCATACGAGAGAATTGCAGACTGCGCATACATCGTGATCTGCTTCTCTGCCTTCTCAAGCTGAATCAGATTGCTCTTGCTTAACGGATTGACCGCCGCCGAGCTCATCGCCTTGACCACGGCACTGAGCACCGTCTTCTGGATCGTGCTGTTGATAACTGCGGAGAGATCCCCGTCACCTTTTGCGTTGTCAAGACGGTCAGACGCTTTTCGTCTCGCGCTCTGGAGTTCCTCGAGGTTGTTTGCGAGATCCTGTCTCGTCTCGTCGAGATTATCCCACTGTGTTCTCATCGTCGTGTTGAACTCGTGAATCAGATTTGGAACCTCATCATACTCGATCACATCGTCAGTCAACTTCGCCCAGGTCGCATCATCGTATCCGGAATTCACACGATCACTCAAAGGACCGGCTCCCGCCCATGCCTGATTCGGAAATGCTGCTGCCGTCGAGGTGCCAAGAACTGCCGTGGCGAGCATGACCGTCAGCAGACGAGAAAAACTGCTTTTCGCATTCTCTCTTCTTGTTTTTATTCTTCTCATGCCCTCACCGCCTTACGTTCCTGCTAAACCGTTGATCGTCCACTCATAGTTCTGAATTGCCTGAAACAGCTTGTAGCGGTTGATCTGCACCGTCAGCTCTGCGGTCTCCGTCGTGTTCTGTTGAGTCTTCAAGGACAGGTTGTCAAGCTGACCGGTCTGTGCCTTTCTCTGTGCAATCTGAAGGTTCTGCTGTTCGAGCGTTGCCTGCGTTACAGAGAGATCGTAAGCGGTCTTTGCGGAGAGTACAGACTGATAACTGCTGTTCACAGAAGCCACGATCGCGCGCTCATTGTCCGCTACCGTCGTCGTCAGATCATCTTTCTTATCCTGACTTCTCGCATTCGAGAGCTGACGCTTGTTGATCAGAAGCGTATAGTTGTTCTCGAGTGCCTTATCCTTATCAACTGACGGATTCATCTCGGTAATCCGCGCATCGTTGACATCAGGAATCGAACCGATCTCCGGATTCGCATTTGCTGACCATCCGAGCATCACCTGAAGCTTCTGTCTTCCGGTATCAATTGCAGACTGGTCATTGATCAGCGCCTGATCGGTACTGCGAAGCGACTCACGCGCACTCAGAACCTCAATGTCTGTCGCCATGCCCGCATTGCGTCTCGCCTCAACTGCCTGATAATTCTCCTGTGCAAGCTCCTTTGCCTTCTGATCAACCTGAAGCTGGATCTGGTTCTGATACCAGCTGATCATCTCACTCTGCGCACTCTGCACGATGCCGGCCTCCGTCTGGCAGTTCGTCATGTACTTGACATAACTGTCCTCAAGAGCATCATCCGCCTTTTCCTCATACGTCTTTGCGGTCTGATTGTTATTGATAATCTGTGCCATCATCGAACCATAGTTGGAATCATCGACATCCGGATAGGAAAGTGCATCTCGCAGATCAGCCGCCAGTTTGCGATACTCATCTGCAACATCTTCCTTTGTATCTCCGTACTTTTTGCGGAACTCATTGTAATCAATCTGATCTTTCTGAACCGTCGCATTGTACTCGTGCACAAGACCGGCAAGCTCTGAATACTCGATCTTGTCATCCCGCAACTGCGCCCACTCCTCTGCGGTCCGGGAAAATTCCGGACTTGAGGCGTATGCCACTAAGGGGGCGGACACCGCCAGGACACCGGCGATGCCGGCCGGAAGAATATATCGCAATAATCTCATTTTTCTCTCCTTATCATGTTGGTGGGTAATTCCGCACCCGTTTCATTACAGTTTTATTACATTTCGTTTTCCCACGTTTTTTCTCACTGCACTTCATGAGGGTGACGCTCTTTGAGCGCACCATACTTGAGAAGATCAAGCTGTTTGTGAAAGACCATTCTCACAAACTCCAGTGAATCCGGATTCTCATAGTACTGCTTGATTGCGAGCAGAATCACCGTTGTCCCAAGAGGCATCAATGCTGAGAAATCCTCGACGGTCTCCACACGCAGTTTATTCTTGTCGACCAGATTGAAAAACCACGCCGACGGACTGTCCTCCCCTATCATATTGCACGGTTTCGACCAGTCTTTAAAACCAACTCCATTGATATTTTCCTGATATGAGAAGAGATTTTTTGCCATATGAAGCAGACCTTCTGTCTTCTGAAGCGTCCTCACAAAATATTCAAACATCTTATCGAGAAGGGCGAAATAATCTCCGCCACTTCTCCTGATCTCTCTCTCACAGAATTCCTGCAATTCCCGTCTCATATCTTCCATTAAGAACTGCACGACATCTGACTTATCCTCAAAATAGGTATAAAAACTTCCTCTTGAAATTCCTGCATTATGAATAATCTGGTTGATTGATGCTTTTTCAAAAGGAACTCTCGCAAATTCCTTCATTGCGGCTGAGCGGATCAGAGCCTTTTTCTGCTCCGGAAGTCGCATAAATCTCTCTGTTGGCATCTTTTCTTTCCCTTTCTTGCTTCCCCGAATGGATTGATCGTTACTGTTTGCGCAATGCGTGAACCGCAACGATTAATCTGCCATTGGTTCTCCGTCTATCCACTTTCTTCCCGCCATGTATACAAAACGGTAGAACGTCGGCAGAAGAATCAGGGTCAGAATCGTCGAAGTTGTCAGACCACCTACGTTTACGAGTGCCATACCCTGCATCATCGCACCTGCTTTACCGAATCCAAATGCATTCGGGATCATCGAGATGATTGTCGTCAGTGTTGTCATAATCATCGGGCGGACACGAATTGCTCCGGCTTCCACGAGTGCCTTGTCAAGCGGGGTTCCCGACCCGATCATCTGGTTTGCCGTATCCACATATAGGATACCATTGTTTACTACGGTACCGACAAGCATCAGGAATCCAAGCATGGACGTCATACTGATTGTGCTGTCCGCGAGGAACAGAAGACCGAACGAACCGATCATTGCAAACGGGATCGTCGCCATCACCATCAGTGAGTACTTCGGAGACTCGAACTGGATTGCCATGACGATGAAGACAAGGAAGATACCAGTTCCAAGTGCTCCGCCGAGCGCTCCGATCTCCTCACCCATCATCTCATCCATGCTGTTTGTCGCCATCTCGACATCTGCCGGCATGTTCCAGTCGTTTCTTACATAGTCATTGACCGCCTGTTTCGCAGTCTTCTTTGCGTCAGCCTGTGGCTGCATCGTGATTGCCACCTGATACTGCTTATCTTTTCTCTTGATCTGCTGTGGGCTGTCCTGATAAGAAATCTCTGCGAGATCCTCAAGCGGAAGCGTTGCGCCTGTCGCTGTCGTAATCATCATGCCCTGCAGCTTATCAATCGTGTCGTAACGGTCGGAAGCATATTCAACCTTGACATCGACATCCTCTCCGTTGATACGGATCGTCGATGCCTTCACACCACTCAGGTTTGAATAAATCACCGAACCGATGCTTGCCGGGGTCAGTCCTTCTGCCTCTGCGGTAACCGGGTCAACCTTTACCTTGACAACCGGCGCTGCATTCTCGATCGAGGAGTGTACCTGCATGACATCGTCACGCTGTCTCAAATCCTCAACAAGCTGATCGGCTGCCAGCTTCAGCGCATCGTAGTCTACACTCTGAAGATCGACCTCAATCTGATCTCCGCTCGACATTGAGCTTGAGGAGGTGGAACTTCCGCTCTCCATCGAAACGGTGCAATCCTTATAATATGCAGTCTCATGTCTCCACTTATCCATAACCTCATCGGTCGAGAGCTTGCGATCATCCTTCAGATATGCGGTCAGCGTCACATCGGAACCTGCTCCGACACTCAGTCCACTCGCTCCGTAAGTCAGCAGATAGTGATCCACTTCCTCATCACCTGAGACAAGCTCCTCAACATCTTTCACCGCATCATTGATTGCATCAATCGTCAGACCCGGCTTTACCTGAATTGTCATGTCGACAATTCCCTCATCGGCAGATGCCATCAGGTCCATTCCCAGACGGCTCGCCATCATAAATGCGAGAACGAGAAGAGCGATTGCCGTGGCAAATACGGTCTTCGTCTTCGGAATAATGTTCGGCATCGTCTTGCGGTACCATGCCTGGAAATGCTTCAGAATACGGTCAGCCGGTGCCGTCTCTTTTGCCTGCGGATGCCAGTGCAGATAGCACAGCGGTACGATCGTGACTGCGGAGAACAGGGATGCAATCAAGCTGAATACGATCGTATAACCGAGCTGTTTGAACAGCTGTCCACTCATACCGGAGAGCAGTGCCAGCGGAATGAATACAACACAGGTCGTCGCCGTACCACCGATGATCGAACCGATCATCGTTCTTGTACCTTCGATTGCTGCCTCATAGAAACTCGGCTTTTCTTCCTTCGCACGGAAACATCCATCGAGAACGTTGATCGAGTTATCTACCATCATTCCGACACCAAGTACGAGGGAGGTCAGAGAGATAACGTTCATCGAGAATCCCATCGCATTCATACAGATCAGTGCGATCATAACGGAAACCGGGATCGAAGTACCTACGATGACGGACGCTCGAAGCTCTCCGTAGAAGATGAACAGGATGATCATCGAGAGGATGATTGCCATAACCATCGTCTGCACAACATTCTTGATTGAGCTTGTGATCATCTCACTGCTGTCGTTTACAATCGTGAACTCCAGATCCGGATACTCTGACTGAAGTTTGCTGATCTGTTTGAGTACCTGCTTCGATACATCAATCGCAGTACTGCTCTGCTGTTTCTTGATGCCGACAGAGATAACGTCATGACCATTATAACGACCGATTGAGGATGCCTCCTCGAGTGCATCATAGACCTCTGCGACATCGGACAGGTGAATCGTGTCACCATCGGCAAGCGGAAGCACGATGTTCTTGAGTTCCTCTGTGCTGTCATAGTCGTTGCCGACGCTGACATCAAGCTTCTGTTTTCCGACTGTTACATCGCCTGCCGGAATCGTAAAGTCTGCGGCACCGATAAGCTGTGCCACGGTGTTCATGCTCAGATGGTACTGTGCCATCTTCTCCGGATCAAGCTGAATCCGCACATAGGACTGCTGACCACCGGAGATTGATACCTCACCGACGGAGCTGAGCTTCTCAAACTCCGGCACGATGTTGTTGTCTACATAAGTATATAAGTTTCCGCTCACATCTCCGCTGATTGCAAGAGAAATGACCGGCTGAGAGTTCATATCGAGCTCCATGATCGAAGGCGTATTTGCATCATCCGGCAGATCGCTCTGAATTCCATCGACCGCCTTCTTTAAGTTGATGTATGCGGTATCCATGTTGGTTCCGTACTCATACTGAACCAGCACAATCGAAACGTTTTCCTGAGAATAGGAAGTAACTGAATCCACGCTATCCAGAGTCGATATCGCGTCCTCTTCCTTCATCGTAATCAGCTCATTGATATCATCCGGACTCGCTCCGGCATAGACCGTGGAGATGATCAGCATCGGCATCTCCATCTCCGGAGTCAGCTCTACTTTCGCCCCGAGCAGTGCCTGTAAGCCGAAAAACGCGAACGTAATCAGGCACAGGATGACTGTCACCGGACGGCGCAGAGAAAATTTTGTCAAATTAATCATTTTGCGCTCACCTCGCTGTCAGCTCCTGCCTCATTGTCTGCACTGCTCTCTGCGCTCTCCGCAGAAGAATCACTAGAAGAATCTGTGGTCATTTCAGCAGAATCCGTTCCATTGTCAAGAAGGACTTCCTGACCTGCTACAAGCTCATTGCTCCATGTCGTGATGACCTGATCGCCTGCATTCAGCCCGGAAACCACCTGCATTCTATCGGAATCGTAGATACCAGTTTCAATCTCCGTCTTCTCTGCGACACCATTGTTGTATACATAGACGAACGGAACACCTGCGTCGTAGTTGACTGCATCAAGCGGAATTGTCATCACGTCATCCGCATGATCCATCACAACGGTGATCTTAACGCGGGTTCCATTGGAAAGGCTTCCGTCCTGCGGAAGAGATGCCTTCACATCATAAAGACCTGTGGAGCTGTTTACCATTGAACCGATCTCGGTGATGCTGCCCTCTCGACTGCTTCCATTCTTCTCAACAGTCAGGATATCACCAAGAGACATATTCTTCATCGTCTTCTCGGTCACGCCGAACTTCACCTCAAGCTGATTCTGACCGGATATCTCACAGATTGCGGTCTGACTGTTTACATGGTCGTGAAGCTCAACATTACGGTTCTCAATCACACCATCCATCGGAGCAGTCACAGTCGTGTACCCGACCTGAAGATCATACTGATGCTTTGCAGAATCATAAGAGATCTGCGCACTCTTTGCGGAATTCTGTGCCTGCTCAAGTGCCTGCTGAGAGACAAATCCATCTACTGCAAGCGCCTGGGTACGGGTCAGGTTATCGTTCGCACTGTCAAGAGCGACCTTTGCAGCGTCGACCTGAAGCTGAAGGGATGTCAGAGCGTCCGAATCGATCTTGATTAACGGCTGTCCTGCCTTCACCGTATCTCCTGCCTGGAAGTAAACCTCCAGAACCTCACCGTCCATCTTCGGCATTACCGATGCTCTGGACTGGGGCTCCACGACACCGGTTACATCCGTATACAATACAATATTTCCCTGCTGAGGCTGTTCCACAGCAACAGTCGGACGGTTCTCATACTCCACAACTGGCTCTTTCTTGAAAAAGCGGGAGTAAATCAGTCCTCCGGCAAGAATCACTACGATTCCGCCAACAATCCACTTCATCTTTCCTTTCATTTCTCTTCCTTTTCCTTCCTTTTTGTTTGTCTCCGATTTCTGACACCTGTTTCTGATTGTTATGCGACTGTCCGCCGACAGATGCAATCTGACTCATGTTTTTCTGCCCGGTCTCTGCATTCAAGTCAACGCTCCCAGAGCATCGGCTCAAACTTAAAACCGGTCATCCATCACCTCACACGAGCCCAGACTTTCTGGTGACAATCTGTCACTCATTATAATGACAACTTGTCACTCTGTCAATAGGTGGATGGGAACTTTATACTTTTTTAACACTTTAAGAAATACTTGGTTTTTCTTTCCCAAAGTCGTTTTATTTATCTGATTTTATTATTAAACCTGAATTATTCACGGAGCAATCTCTAGCCTAAAAATTGCACCATGATTCGAAAA